>APMI01010179.1_pt1 | contig 57209 bp, 48 predicted proteins | sample 667938 | NCBI WGS metagenome assembly APMI01 (sample SAMN01084076, study PRJNA167559) | wastewater metagenome | biome: Wastewater | place: Denmark: Ejby Moelle, Odense | collected 2011-11-28
TTTTTTGTATTATCAAGGAACTCATCTAACGCAATCCTCGTAAAGGAGCGCGGATTTGCCATCTGCACATAATTTCTTGTGCACGATGGGTTTACCTAACCAATATCAGGTCGCCCTTTTTCATTACTTCCTGTCCCCGGACGCATTTCACCTTCACAAAATAATAATAGGTGCCCGCATCGCATGGCACACCTTTATATGTTCCGTCCCAACTGTGATCGGGATAGGTGGTATAAAACACAGGTTGCCCCCAGCGGTTGTAGATTTCCATATGGATAGAAACCATGTCGGTGACCAGCACTTTTAAACGATCGTTCTTTCCGTCACCATTGGGCGAAAACGCTGTGGGCACCGACACTATGCAGTTACATTCCCTCAACGCTACATCTACCGAATCTGTGTTCTTGCAACCAAACTCATCAGTACCAATAACTGAGTATATCTGGGCTTCTCCGGGTTTTGCATAGGTCGTTGAGCACACCGGGCACAGAACCCTGTCCGGTGGTGACCATGCGTAAAAGATACCACCTTCGGCCTGTAAAACCGCCTGGTCTTGTTTACAGACCGTAGTATCAGCCGAAACCCTTATCACCGGCAAGGCATGTACTGTAACTTCCTTTGAAACGGTATCGCTACAACCTGTGCTGTTAAATACTACGAGATTCACCGGGTGGCTACCTGGTGTAGTGAAATTGTGCTGCGGGTTTGCCAGGGTACTTGTTTCCCCATTGTCAAAAGCCCAATTATATTGAACAATTTGCGGAAAAGTATCGCTGAATGTTACTTTATCAAATTCACATACGGGGTCAGGGCTAAATTTATAATCAGTTACCAGCCCATCAAGTTTTAACGTGTCGAGGCCAATACTCAAGCTGTGGCAACCTGAGGCGTCACCAAACACAAGTATGGGAAGGTATGTGCCCGGCAGGTTGTAAACGTGCGATATTGTCGCATTTCCCGGTACTGTATTACCATCACCAAAATCCCATATCAAGCTGTCAACATTCGTTACACTCGCAGTGAAATTAACCAGCAGCGGCGTGCAACCCGTAATAGGTGTATAGGTAAAAGCACCTGCATAGCCTAATAATTTCACGTGTCCATATGCGGTATCGGGGCAGCCATGCACGTCCAGGGCGATACACCTTACCGTATAGTCGCCCGGGTCTACATACAGGTTCGATGGATCTGCGAGGATAGACGTATTTGTGTTGCCGAAATCCCAACGGTAATCAGTAGCGTTCGTCGAAGTACTTGTAAAATTGACATGCATTGGCGAACACACCGCTACAGAGTCGTCCAAAGTGAAAGCCGCATGTGGACGGGTTATCTGTATATACTGCGTCATTATGCTTGTATCCCTGCAGCCCAGGGAGTCTACAACAATAAGCGTAACCGTATAAGATCCTGTATCGGTATAAATATGTACCGGGTTGGTCTCGGTAGAGGTAGAATTATCGCCAAAGTTCCAAAACGACGTAAATGGCCCAACGCCGCCTGTGGAGATATTAAAAAACGGTACGCTGTCATACATGCAGGGAAAAACATCGGCAGTGTAAAACGATGCTACGGGGTTATGTGTATTAATATAAGCCAACTTTGTCACACTGTCCATACAGCCTATATTGTCTGTTACCACAAGTTTCACGTAAAACGATCCCGCGTTGTAATATGTATAGTTAGTAACTGCAGTATTAACTGTAGCGGTATCATAGCCAAAATTCCAGAACATTAATGAATCGAAGGTGCCCGGCTGGTCCTGGGTAGTGTCAGTAAACTGAACATTCAGCGGCAGGCAACCGTCCGTCGGCGAAGCCATGAAGCCTGCCACCGGCTGTGCTACCAGCATGTATTGGCTTCTTGTGAACGAATGAAAGCAATTGTGCTCGTCTGTTGTTGATAATGTGACATCATACCGGCCGCCATTAGTGTATATATAATGGTACATAGCCGTATCATGACTGTTATATGAGATGGCATTAGTCGTCCAAGTAAGATTATGGACCCCAAGAGGTGGCGCACTCTGAAAATCAATATCTGCGAAGAAAAATCCTGCATTGTTTCGGCATAAAGTAGTGTCGGTGGCATGGAACCTGGGGATCGGGTCGGTAAGTTTTACCGTCTGGGTTATCGAGTCCTTACAGCCGTATGTGCTGTTATACGTCACCAGTTTTACGTTGTAAAAATTAAGGTTTGTATACCGGTGTATGGGGCTGGTATCAACAGTCGATGTTGTATTGTCGCCGAACGACCAAATGAAAGAGGTATATTTCGTTGAATGATTCGTCAGGATCACTTTTTTGGGCGAGTCGCAGTCATAGGTAATGTCAAACTTGGAAGTAGATGGCCGGATTATTACATAGTTCAACTTTTTAAGAGTATCCGGGCAGCCATTATTAAAGGATATTAACATTACATCAAAGCTGTCGTCAAAAAGATATTGATGCACTGGTGCGCTATCTCCGCTCACAAAATTATCACCGAAAAACCATGCATAATCTGTTGCATTTAATGAATTATTGTAAAACTGTATGGATTCATGCACACAGGCCTGAGTAGGAACTGCGTAAAAATCGGGGGTTGAATGTACACCTACGTGAATTATCATTACCCCCGTGTTTGTGCAGCCATTTATAGAAGTTAGCGTGACTGTTACATGATAGGTCCCGGTATCGGTATAAGTATGCGTTGGGTTAGCCAATGTTGACGTAGGTGTGTTATCATCAAAATCCCACAATTGCGAGACTATTGGTTGGGGGTATGCAGTAGTATAGTAAAAATGAGTAGTTAAGGGCGCACACCCGTTTTGCACATCAGCATTAGGGCTTACTATGAAAGGCTGCAGGAATATGTACTGGGGTTTCACCAGCGAATCTGCACAGCCGAAACTATTTGTTGCAACAAGCTTCACATCCCACGGCCCCTCACTTGGATAAATATGCCAGGGATTGTTTAGTATGGACGTGTCGCCATCGCCAAAATACCATTTGTAGGTATTGCCGTTCGTCGTCAGGTTGTTAAAAAATATTGTGTCCGGCGCCTGGCAGGGTGTAACGGGTGTGTAACTAAAATCGATCACGGGTTTGGGATGGATAACAATGGTTTTATAGATCGTATCCACACATGCTGCCTGGCTTGCAAGTTGCACCTGGTAGGTACCGGGTGTGAAATAAGTATGTGTTACAAGGGTGCCTATACCTGTTGTGTTATCGCCAAAATTCCATACGCTGCCCGTGATTGGCGGCGCAGTTGTATTTGTAAATGTCACCATCTCGCCCTGGCAGGCACTCGCCGGAGCTGTAAAACTTGCCGTGTTTGATGCTACATTGATATAGCCAGGACGTATAAGACTGTCTACGCAACCATTACCATCGGTCACTATCAGCGTTACGGTAAACGACCCTGAACCATATGTATGTGGTGGCGGTGTTTGCGCAGTGCTCGTCGTTGCATCACCAAATAACCATGAATAACTAAGCTGTGGCGTTCCGGTAGATGTATTGTTAAATGTCACAATTCCCGGGGGATTGCAAAAGGCTGTCGTTGGGCAAATAAATTCCGCATTGGGCTTCGAATAAACTTCAATGTAAGAGTTCCATACGTAAGTAGCAGCGCAACCCTGGCTATTCGTCACATTTAGTGTCACGCTGAAATTGCCGCCTACAGCATACGCATGGACCGGATTTTCATCTGTTGAATGGTTCCCATCCCCGAAATCCCAAAAATACGATGCATTACCGGGAGTATTGGGGTTCGAAGTATTGGTAAAAGTAACTGGTACGCCCGCGCATACTGTAGTATCGTCCGCATGAAAACTTACTGTGGGTGGTGCATACACCGTAATATAGTTGGTAACTACCTTGGTATTTGAATTAGGCCCGTTGTAAGCGATAAGTGTTACCGTATAGGTACCCGGCGATGTATATACGGTTGATGGCGCAAATATGGTCGACGTTGCAAGATTCCCGAAGTCCCAATAATAAGACGTGGCCCCTGAGGACAGATTATTGAATTGCACCAAAAGAGGAGCACAGCCACTTGTAGGTGTTGCTGTAAAATCAGCCGTTTGCGCTCTTGCATAGGTACTGAACAAAATAGCAAAAAGCACTATTAATTTACTGTAAGGGGACATTTTGAGGCTCAGGTTAAAGATTCATGCATACTATTATTCTCCAAGTTAATAAAAACCGCATATTTTATCTAAATATTTTACTTGTATTTTATTTGAAGGCTGTTTCCCAGGTCTTTAGACAAGGGCAAGGCGGGGTCTTTTTACCTTACAAGGATCAAGTCTCCCTTTTTCATCACTTGTTGCCCCAGCACGCACTTAACTTTTACAAAATAATAGTAAGTCCCGGCATCGCATGCAACGCCTTTATATGTTCCGTCCCAGCTATGTCCGGGATAGGTAGTATAAAATATGGCTTGTCCCCAGCGATTGTATATTTCCATATGGACAGAGGTCATATCACTAACTATAGGTCCAAAGCGGTCATTTTTCCCATCACCGTTTGGTGTAAAGGCAGTCGGCAATGACACTATGCAATTGCATTGTTTCTGGTCTACGTGTATGGTATCGGTATTCCGGCAGCCAAATTCATCCGTTCCCAATACAATATAGTCAGTTGGTTCTTTGGGTTTAACTACAGTCTCCGGACAAATAAAACAGCTAAGGCCGACGGGTGGTGTCCACACATAGGAAACACCGCCCTCTGCATGTATGGTGAGCTCTCCACCGCCGCAGATTATAGTATCCGCTCCTGCGTATATGTCCGGCAACGGGTGTATGGTGACGGTATTTGTAACAGTATCACTACAGCCGGTATTACTCAATACAACCAGTTTCACCGTATGCTCGCCTGCATTGTCATAGTAATGAGCCGGACTGGCAGAAGTGCTGGTTTCGCCATTATCAAACTCCCATGCATAGGTAGCAATATCCGGGAAAGTATCCCGGAAATTCACGGTTTGTAGCACACATGCGGGATTGGGTTCAAAAAGATAATTTGTAACGAGGCCGTCCACTTTTATTGTATCGTAGCTTATGCTTGCGCTGTGGCACCCTATGGAATCATTGAAGATCACCAGCGGTACATAGGTACCCGGCCGGGTATAAACGTGTGATGTCGTTATCCCGCCGGTTACCGTATTCCCATCTCCAAAATCCCATGTATAACTATTAACGTTGGTAACGCCTGCAGTAAAATTGACCGTCAATGGCGAGCAGCCTGTTGAAGGATCAAACGAGAGTGCCCCGTCATAGCCTAAGAGAGTTAACTGCCCGTAAGCAGTATCTGTACAGCCATGCTGGTTGATGGCCACACACTGCACATTGTAATGGCCGGGCATGTTGTACAGGTTCGTAGGGTTGGCAAGGTTGGATGTATTGGCATTGCCAAAATCCCACCGGTAATCGGTAGCCCCGAAGGATGTGCTGGTAAAACGGGCTTGCATCGGCGTACATATGCCAGTAGTATCCAACGGGGTAAATGAGGCATAGGGGCGTGTAACTTTGATATATTGTGTCTTAATGCTGGTATCGCTGCAGCCGGTAATATCGCCGGCGATCAGGGTAACTGTATATGACCCTGTGTCTGTATACAGGTGTACCGGGTCTTTCAGTGTAGATGTACTGTTATCTCCAAAGTTCCAGCTATAACTCAATGTAGTAAATCCAGTAGATGTATTTACAAAATGAATGCTGTCGTGCAGGCAGGGATAGGCAGTATCTGCATGGAAAGATGCAATAGGATTAGTTACGTGAATATAGGATGGCATCAGTACACTGTCCCTGCAGCCAATGTTATTAGTGACCACCAGCCTTACATCATAAGCCCCCGGATCGCTATAAGTATGTGCTACTGTCGCGGTGTTTATTGTGGTAGAATCGTTACCAAAATCCCAATGCCGCACCGAGTCATAAATACCGGGGTAGTTGGTACTAATGTCCGTAAACAGGGTATTGAGCGGAGCACAACCTGAAGGAGGCGAAGCCATCAAAGTTGCAGTGGGTTGTGCTACCAATATGTAGTTGTGTTTTGTTATTGAATGGATACAGTTATGCTCATCCCTTATGCTCAGCTTCACATCAAAATAGCCACCGTTATTGTATGTACGATTGTAAAATGCATTCAAGCCCGTATTTACCGTCTGGGCATCAGTTACCCATGTGTAATCAGATATCGAACTTGAGGGGCCGCCCTGATTATCTACAAATGCACTAAAATGAACGGAAGTATTTTTACAGATGACAGTATCGTTGGCCACAAAGCCCGGTGCAGGGTTTATCATCGTGAAAGTCTCGCTCAGCGAGTCCTTACACCCGTATGTACTATTATATGTCACCAGTTTTACAGTATATGTGCCGAGGCTACTGTAAACATGTTGCGGGCTAACGTCTGTTGTCGAGCTTGTATTATCCTCAAAATCCCATAAATACGATGTATAGGGCGACGAGTAGTTAGTGAGAATTAGCTTCTTCGAAGTATCACAGGAATACATGCCTGTATACAGGGCTGTGGACGGATGGATCGTAATAAGATTGGGTTTAATAAGTGTATCTGGGCAGCCATTGTTGTAAGAGATGAGCATTACTCCAAATGAAGTGCTGTCTTTAACATATGCATGCGCTGCATTCGTGTCGGTACTCGTGTATGTATCACCAAAATACCATTTATAATTGGTAGCGTTGGTCGACAAATTCTGAAAGAATATCGAGTCATGCACGCATCCGCTTAAAGGTGAAGCGGTGAAATCAGGAAAAGAATGTACACCCACATGCACATTGTAAATTCCCGACTTGATGCAACCATTTGCCGTAGTCACGGTTAGCGTAACGGTATACGTTCCCACGGCATTATATGTATGTGACGGAGTTGCTAATGTCGAAGTGGTGTTGTCTCCAAAATTCCAGATCTGAGAAACACCCGGCTGGTTAAATGATATCGTGTATGAAAAATGAAACGTAGCTGGTACACAACCGCCGGGTGCATCGGCCATCGGAAACACTGTAAATGGATTCAGGTAGACATAGGCCGGCTTCAGCAACGAATCTTTGCATCCCCATGGGCTTGTGGCCACCAGTTTTACATCGAAGGGCCCTGCACTGTGATAAATATGCGATGGGTTACTAAGGCTGGATGTGTCGCCATCGCCAAAATACCATTTGTACGTAAAGCCGTTGGTAGTCTGGTTATTAAACTGTATCGTATCCGGGGCCTGGCAAGGGTTCACAGGGCTGTAATTAAAGCTGATAATGGGCTTTGGATTAATAATGATGTTCTTGTATATCGTATCCAAACAGCCCGACTGCGTTACAAGCCTTATCTGGTAGGTACCGGCATTAGCATATACATGGGTCACGAGGGTACCTGCCCCGGTTCCATTATCACCAAAATTCCAGTTACTGATGCTTATAGGTGGTGGTGAAGTATTGGTAAAAGTAATGAGCTCACCCGCACATGCCGATACAGGAGCTGTAAAGCTCGCCGGGCTCGACTGTATGTTAATATAATTTGGCCTCACAAGACTGTCCTTGCAGCCATTTGCATCGGTCACAGTTAGCTTAATAGTATATGCTCCAGCTGTATTATATGTGTGTGGCGGCGGTGTTGCTGCGGTACTGGTACCTGCATCGCCAAAATTCCAGGCATACCCAAGGGGATTTGTGCCGGTACTGGTGTTGTTAAAGGTTATTGTAGCCGGCGGATTGCAAAAGGCTGTAGTAGGACATGTAAACGCTGCTGTAGGTTTTGGGTGAACATGTATATAATTTGCCTGAACCAGCGTAGCCTGGCAACCCTGGCTATTCGTCACAGTCAGGCTGATATTAAAATTGCCGGAGAGCGTGTACGCATGTGTGGGGTTTTGTGCAGTCGAATTATTGCCGTCGCCAAAGTCCCAATAATAGCTGGCATTTCCCGGGGTGTTTGGGTTCGAAGTGCTGGTGAAGGATACCGGCGCTCCCGGACACACCGTAGTAGGGCCGGCAGTAAAACTAACCGTGGGCTGTGCGTAAACAGTTATATAATTGGTAAGGACCTTTGTATTGGAGTTAGGCCCGTTGTAGGCTATCAGCGTCACCGTATAAGTACCCGGAGTAGTATATGTTGTAGACGGGTTAGTAAGTGTTGATGTTGCAATATTCCCAAAATCCCAATGATAGGATGTAGCACCGGAAGATGTATTGTTGAACTGAACAAGCAATGGTGCACAGCCGCTTGTCACGGGGGCATTGAAATTTGCAACAGGCTGAGCATTTCCCACCAGGGTAAAAAAAGACAGTAGCAAGAGTAGGTAAACTTGTCGACGAAGGGGCATTCAACGAGGTTTAGGCAAAAAAATTATATAATATTATACACTAAGTTAATAAAATCTTTATTTAGTGGCAGTTTTTTTACCATGCAAGTCTTCTTTAATTTCGCAGCCTTATGTATGAACCAATTACCACCAAACAACTTATTGCAATTGCAGAAGAATTTGGCACGCCTGTTTACGTGTACCATGCCGAAAAAATTGCACAGCAGTACCAAAAGCTGACTGATGCTTTTAAAGATCATCCCACGCGCTTTTTTTATGCCTGTAAGGCGCTTACGAATATCAATATATTAAAATACATAAAGCAGCAAGGCGCAAATCTTGACTGCGTTAGCATCAATGAAGTAAAGCTGGGCCTCAAAGCAGGCTTCAGCCCCAAACAAATATTGTTTACACCCAATTGTGTCGACTTTAATGAGATAGTGGAAGCGCTGTCACTGGAGGTGAATATTAATATCGACAATATTTCCATCCTCGAGCAGTTCGGAAATAAGTACGGCAATAGCTACCCGGTATGTATCCGCATAAACCCGCACATAGAAGCAGGTGGCAATTATAAAATATCAACGGGGCATATTGATAGCAAGTTCGGCATATCGATTCACCAGTTGCGCCACATCGAGCGCATCGTGAAAACTACCAACTTACATGTACAAGGCCTGCACATGCATACCGGTAGCGAAATAAAAGATGTAAATGTATTCCTTCAAAGCCTTGAGGTAATGTTCTCTATTGCGGGGCATTTTGATTCGCTTGAATTCCTCGATCTTGGAAGCGGCTTTAAAGTCCCCTACCAGGATGGCGACCGGGAAACAGATGTTTTTGCGTTAGGTGCGAAACTCACCGAGGCCGTAAAAGAATTTGAAAAAGAATACGGCCGCAGCCTTGAGATATGGTTTGAGCCAGGTAAATACCTGGTTAGTGAATGTGGCTATTTTATCGTAAAAGCCAATGTGATAAAACAAACTACCGCTACTGTGTTTGTGGGTGTCAATTCAGGTTTTAATCACCTGATACGCCCCATGTTTTATGACTCCTATCATAAAATATCAAACATATCAAATCCTGATGGCGCTGAACGCATCTATACCGTAGTAGGTAATATCTGCGAAACCGACACCTTTGCATGGGATAGGGTTTTGAATGAAGTGCGCGAAGGTGACCTAATCATTTTTCACAATGCAGGAGCATATGGTTTCGAAATGAGTAGCAATTTCAACTCTCGTTTGAAACCAGCGGAAGTGCTGTTAAAAGATGGCAAGGCTTTCCTGATAAGGGAAAGGGATGAGTTTGAAGACCTGCTACGCAACCAGTTAGAGGTATTGTAATGGCAGTTTCATAGCGCTACTATCTCAGTTCATCATGAAATAATACGCTGCTCATTCCTTTTATATTAAATTTGAGTAGAAACATTTTTCCAATGAATAGCATAGTCATTTTTTGCGGATCCGGGGAAGGCTACGACAGTACTTATCGCGATACTGCATACGCCCTGGGCGGCCTGCTTGCCGGACGGAATATCCGCCTTATTTATGGCGGCGCCAAAGTGGGCCTTATGGGTGCCGTAGCCGAAGGCGCGCTTGACGGTGGCGGCGAAGTGATAGGCGTGATACCTCATTTCCTGGAAACAAAAGAAATAGCGCATGACGGCCTTAGCCAAATGATCAGGGTGAACACCATGCACGAACGCAAGATGAAAATGCACGAATTATGTGATGCGGCCATCATACTTCCCGGCGGCTTCGGCACTATGGAAGAAATGTTCGAGATGCTCACCTGGGCACAACTTGGCTTACACCAAAAACCGGTAGGTTTGCTGAACATTAACGGTTATTACGACGGCCTCAAGGTAATAGTTAACAATATGGTGCAGGAAGGTTTCCTCGGCGAAAGTTTTGGTAATATGTTGCTAAGCAGCGAGTCAATAGAAGAGCTGCTGGATCAAATGGCAGAATACCAGGCACCCGAAACACCCAAATATATTACCAAACAAACTACCTGATTCTCAATTTCTGATCTTGATACCTGGTTGGTAACATAGCCTTGCTCCATAGCAGGGCCGTGTTTATTTTACCGGCCTGATATGTACTTTAATGATGAAACCTTAATTTCAGATCTTAATCTATCAGTGTATGGCTTTGAGCAGGATATGGTCTGCCTTTATTATCATAGCTATAGCAATAGCGGGGTATAAGTGCTTTTCGGGCGATGAAAAGATATTCAGCCGTATGCTCACAGGAAAGGCCGACGATAGCTATGATACGGTCTATTACAGCGCTGTATCATACTCGCCGGAGCAAGTAAAGCACATGGCAGAATATGGCTACCTGTTATCTGATTCATTGCATCCCCCTACTATACTCATTGCAAGCGAAGACAAGGCTACCGCCGCAGACTCACGCTTGCAGGTATACACATGGAGCACAATACAGTCTAAACTCGTAAAAAAATCCGATGGTATTATAGAAACCTGCAAGAGCGCAGTAAACATCAGCATAAGCCTTATCGGCATCATGGCACTCTTCATGGGCTTTATGAGCATTGCCGAAAAAGCCGGCGGCATAAACCTGCTGTCAAGAATAATAGGACCCTTCTTTACAAAGCTTTTCCCCGAATTACCTCCCGGCCATCCGGCTATGGGGCATATGATGATGAACTTTTCAGCCAACCTGCTTGGGCTGGACAATGCTGCAACTCCCTTCGGGCTAAAGGCAATGGAAAGCCTGCAAAGCATTAATCCAGACAAAGACAGGGCATCGAACGCGCAGATCATGTTTCTCTGCCTTCATGCCTCAGGTCTAACGCTCATTCCGGTCAGCATCATAGCTGCTCGTTCCGCACTCAAGGCCGGCAGCCCTACCGATATTTTTGTACCCTGTATGATAGCCACTTTTGCCGCTACGCTTGCGGCTATGCTGATCGTATCCTTCAAACAGAAAATAAATATCTTTCAACCGGTCATTCTCTTATGGATCGGTGGGCTTTCCGCAGTAATAGCAGCTTTGGTCATATACCTCACGTCACTAAGTAGCACAGGTCTCCAGGCTTTCTCAGGTTTATTAAGTAACGGGCTCATACTCCTCATTTTCCTGCTGATAGTACTTGGAGGCCTCTACAAAAAAATAAACATCTTTGATGCATTTGTAGAAGGTGCAAAAGGTGGTTTTGAGATCGCCGTACGCATCATACCTTACCTGGTAGGTATGCTGGTAGCCATAAGCATGCTGCGTACCAGCGGCACCTTCGATGCTGTTATTACAGGTGCCAAACATTTATTTGCAGCTATAGGAGCCGATACGCGTTTTATTGATGGCCTGCCAACAGCACTTATAAAACCATTAAGCGGCAGCGGTGCCAGGGGCATGATGATCGATACAATGAAAACCTTCGGCCCCGACTCTTTTGCAAGCAGGCTGTCCTGCATACTGCAGGGTTCATCCGATACTACTTTCTATGTAATAGCGGTGTACTTCGGCGCTGTTTCAGTGAAGGATACTCGTTATGCTGCCGGAGCTATGCTCCTTGCCGATCTTGTCGGTATCATTACTTCTATTATCCTCTGCTATTTGTTCTTCGGCAGTTCGATCTAAACAAAAAAGCAGGCTACCAAAGGTAGCCTGCTCACATATTTTTATTTCCCGGTTCGCTAATTTACTTCGCCGCGGTATCCGGGTTATTCGTCGGCGGTTCGGTTGGGCCGGTTGCGGAGTCATTCATTGCGGGCTCTTGTTCTGCGCCTGTGCTATCAGCACCACTACCTTGGCCGTTCATCTGGTCTTGTTTTGTCCATTGCACCAGCCATTTACCTTTTTCCTTTACAAGATGCAGTGACTGGTCGGTAGGTACGGTAGAGGTATTATATGTAACGGTAGCTTTGTCGCCTTCCTCCTTCACATCCTTAATATTTATCTTGATGTCCTTTGCGGCCTTTTTCATAGAATCAGGAAAAAAAGTGGCCGAAAGTTGCTGCATCATATTCAGCGTATTCTTGGTCTCCTCTGTGGAAACCTTCTTCGCTCCTTCATAATCAAGGTGGTAATAACCATTCAGGAATGTGGTTGCTACTGCCTTGGGGGAATTTTTAGAACATCCTGTCATGATCACCGCCAGCGCCAATATTACAGAAACGTAGGATAAAAGCTTTTTCATAATTGCCCGTTTTAATTGCGACAAAGGTATTATTTATATTCTATTTGCCAAACCAAATGAGTGTGCCTGTTGCAGAACAGGTTGTCGACTCCTACAAACGTGAAACCCTTTTTTGTTGTCGGGATTATATATGTAGGATCATCCATTGCTTCATCCACCGCTTTGTAAACAAACTCAGCACAATATAACTTGTCATCGGTTTGCAAGTCAAAATCAAGATCAAATTTGTGGCCTTCCTTGTACACTCGTCTTATCACTTGTTGCAATTTGTTTAAATGTATACTATCCGCATCGAATCGTGCAATTCCAAATCCCCTGTTATACGCCGGAGAGAAAAAGAAACTTGCTGAGTCACGGCGCAGTTTCTCATCGGGATTGTCTTCCCCTCCTATACAGTGATATATGAAAGGATAGCCATGTTCTACTACTACGAGGCCACAGTGCGAATAAGTTTTGTTCTCCTGGTTTAGCTGGCAGAGCATATAGCTTATTATGTCCGCTCCGGTGCGTAACACAAGGTCACCGTTGCGCAGCATTGCTAGTCCCGAATCTACCGCCACGAGATTAGCGGGATTATTCATACGATTGCTGCCCTTTTCCTTCAACTCTTGCTGCACTCGCCTCGCATAATACCAACTAACGACATCGTCTTTTAGAGTCCATGCTATAGCAATAGTCCCGGTAAGCAATAGCCAGCTAATTATCCACCTCCTTTTCTTCTTTTGCTGCATCTGCTACCAAAACTATGTAATAATCTGCTATTGCATTTCATAAAAAAAATTGCCGTCCGGGGAAAACCGGACGGCAATTTGTAAATATTATCAGCAGCTTATTGCTTGTTAACTCGTGTAGTCACAGAGCCGCTGTCATCAGTGTATTTGACGAAGTAGATACCCGATGGGAAACTACTCAAGTCTAGTGCTTTACTGTTACCATTTATTGCTGTTTGCATCAATGTCTTCCCCGTAGGATCTGTTACAAGTAACTTACCATTGCTGGCAGTATTTCCTGTTACATTTACGCTCACCACATTCAGCACAGGGTTAGGACTGGCTGTAATTGTAAGGCCGCTGCTTACTTTCACAGTTGCGTTCACCACATTAGTGTAGGTTACACGCCTTGCGTTATCTGTAAATTTCACACGGTAGTAATTAATGCCTGTTGCAGGTTTTTCATCCCAATAAGTATAGGTCGATGTCTTACCGGTAGCATACACGTCAGTCAATGAAGTAAAGCTGATGCCATCTATGCTGCGTTCCAGCGTCATTACATCGCCTTTCGTCTCTGTTGCTGTGCTCCAATCCACACGGTTGCGTGTGTCTTTATTTACAGCCTTAATATCACGTATCTGTATAGCAAGCGGACCGCTACCAAATCCTGTGTGGATATAGAACCCGCTGAAGCCGGTTACATCAAAGGTCATTACCCAATTGTTGTAGATACTATCCCAGCTAACAGCAGGTACTATAAGCTCTTCATTACCGGGATAGTTACCTGGGGCTGTACCGACCCCGTGGAACTGTGTGATCTTTACGTTGCCATTGTCTATGCCGTTGGTAGGCAGTAATGGCAATCCCGCAGGTCCTGCGGCAAGGTTATACGCATCGAATTCATACTGGTACGCATTGATCCTTAGCACTGCAGTCGCACTATTTGCTGACGTGCCTGGTTCAATATCAAAGTGGCGCCTCAGGTACGGCTGACCGTTAAAATTATTGGTTACATTGTCAATGGTTACTTTCACAGTAGTATTACCGTGTATAGGATCCACACCCGCAGGTATGATACCTGCCATAAGGTCGCAGTCTGTATAGCGCACATCTACCGGGCCAACAACATTTACGTTCACCGATTCAGGTGTAAGCGTATTACCTGCCAGTGATCCCGTTGGTGGGTTGATCGTTACGCTGAATGAACAGGAGTCAGAAGGGCCCAGGCAGGTATTAGTTGCCAGGTACTTTACTATCGTAGTTCCTACATTAAAATTGGTACCGCTGGCATCATTCAAACCGCTTCCTGTTGTTGCACCTGCCATAGAATAAGTAACCAGCGCGCAGTTGCCATTAGTAACAGTGGGCGCTATATCATTTACCACGCTTGTACAGGCAGTAACATTATTAGGACAGCTTATTGCTACATTGACCGCAGGTGAGCCTCCGGTGGCGAGCACAAATATATTCTGCCAGAGGTTCACTCCCTCTGTATATGGAGTCCAGAAGTTGGGTTGCGTGCAGCCACCGAAGAAAACAATCCCCGTACCCCAGGCCTTGTAAGCCAAAACAGGTTCCGCATCGGGCGCAGCATTGCTATTATATAAAAGAGAGGTCATACCGGCGCCGTTTATCCAGGCATGCGCAAATGCACTACCGGTATAACTCGTAACGGTAGGGCTATAAGGTCCCAAAAATATTGGGTTACCGGGCACGGAAGTGGTCACATTATTTGCGGAACCGGGGTACATCAATATAGTTCCACCAAATCCCCAATTTTGTGCTGAGCCATAATTAGGCGCCGCATTGATGAAAAGTCTTCCTCCGGCAGCTACCCAATTTTCGATAGTTACCTGGTTTGCAGAAAGGTAAGCAGGGAAACCGGAATTTGCATCTCCTCCCTCCATCATCACAAAGCTGGTTGCTGGTGTGAATATACCGGCTGCCGGTGTGCTGTAGTCAAACTGTGACCATCCGCCCACTCCGAAGACATTGTTCATGCAGCTCTGGTTCTGGGTGTAGCCCCATGGGTCCACATCTTCCATGTAAACAGCAAGGGCCGATGCCCTCAATTGCATAAATGAGAAGCAAATAATTAAACCCAGTAATTTCAGGTTATTGCGCAATTTACGCTTGTTAAGGCATGCGATTCTTAAGTCGAGATGTATCATATATATACTATTCCTGTTTGGTAGCTTCAATCTCCCTCCAAACGTCGGAAAAAGTATTTGCTGTGTGTAAAAAAAGAAGTACAAATGTACGTCTATTGCCTACCAATAAAGACCGTGCCAGTCATTACATTATATAATAGTTTTTGGCCGTTAAAAACAAATGTCATTTGTTATTTGTAAAAAATAACACCGCCCGAAAATTCGGGCGGTGTTATATATTCATTACTTAACGTTTTTATTGCTTCGTTACCCTGGTAGTTACTGTGCCACTGTCATCGGTATATTTAATAAAGTAGATACCCGATGGGAAGCTACTCATATCCAATCTTGTACTGTTGACTATGGTGGCCTCCATCACGGTCTTACCGGTAGGATCTGTAACCAGTAGCTTGCCGTTACTTGCAGTTATACCGGTTACATTTACATTCACTACATTCAGTACAGGGTTAGGACTGGCTGTGATTGCAAGTCCGCCACTTGTTTGCACAGTAGCATTCACTACATTGGTATACGTTATACGCCTGCTGTTATCAGTGAATTTGACACGGTAGTAGTTAATGCCTGTTGCAGGTTTTTCATCCCAATACGTGTAGGTCGATGCCTTACCGGTCGCATACATATCCGTCACTGCTGTGAAGCTAATACCATCTATACTACGCTCCAGCGTCATTACATCGCCTTTTGCTTCTGTTGCGGTGCTCCAGTCAACACGGTTACGTGCCCCTTTATTAATTGCTTTGATATCGCGTATCTGTATGGCAAGCGGCCCTGTGCCAAATCCTGTATGGATATAGAAGCCGCTAAAGCCGGTTACATTGAAGGTCATTACCCAACGATTGTAAGTAGCGTCCCAGTTTACAGCCGGTATGATCAGTTCTTCACTACCGCTATAATTACCCGGGGCCGTACCTACGCCGTGGAACTGTGTTATCCGTACATTGCCATTATCAACTGCACCCGTAGGCAACAATGGATAACCTGCAGGGCCTGCTGCCAGGTTATATGCGTCAAACTCGTATTGATATGCATACAGTTTTATCGTCGAGGTAGAAGTGCTCGCGTTGTTGGAAGGTTCAATATCAAAATGGCGCCTTACATATGGCTGGCCGTTGTAAGTGTTGGTCGAATTATCGATGGTCACTTTTACATTGGTATTACCACCCACAGGGCTTATGCCCGATGGTATAATGCTGGCCATTAGGTCGCAGTCAGTGTAGTTCACATCTACAGGTGCCACAACATCAACATTCATCGACTCAGGTGTTATTGTATTACCTGCCAGCAATCCCGTTGGTGAGTTTACTGTCACGCTGAAAGAACACGAATCAGCATTCCCGCTTGCCGCATTTGTAGCCACATATTTCACTATAGTAGTACCTACATTAAAGTTCGTCCCGCTGGCATCGTTCACACCGCTACCCGTGGTAGCACCTATCATTGTATAGGTAACATTTGTGCAAGGGCCGCCGGTCAACGTTGGTGCGATACCGGTTACCACACTTGTGCAGGTTGTTACATTACTGGGGCAGCCGATAGTTGGGTTGATGGTATCCGATACTTTGATGATGAAACTACAGTAAAGCGTATCGCCCAGATCATCGTTAAGCATATATTTCTCATTGGTAATACCTACAGGAAAATATGATCCCGGGGGAAGGCCGGATATTAGGGTGGTAGTAACTTTACTAACAGTAAATATCACCATACCATCACCCGTTCCAGTACTTAACGCGTTCACCTGGTTTGCGCCGCTGTTGTATGAGCCGCCGCCACCGCCATTTCCGGGGTAGTGGTATGATCCGCCGCCGCCGGAATAGCCGCCGCCGCCACCTGCACCGGCATTACCGCCGCCGCCGCCACCGCCAAAACCGCCATTGCTCCCCGCCGTACATCCGCTCACTATTCCACCGCCGCTCAGGAACGATAAGCCACCCACGGCGCACTGTCCTGTTTGGCCGTTAGTCAGAAAGCCACCGCCATTACCGCCATGTGGTCCGCCTCCAGGCGAATTGGTAGCCCCATTACCGCCTACGCCACCTACGCCATACTGCGTCGGGTAGCTAGGACTGTTACCATCATTGCCGGAAGTGCTGATGCTGGCATCCATAGTTGGCAACACATTACAAAGATTGCCACCGCCGCCACCCGCTACAATCAGGGGTACATTGGCGCTGGTAGTTACAAAGCTTCCTCCACCGCCACCGGCGCCTGCATAAGAATTGCATGATACAAAATTTGTTTGTCCTTGCCCGCCCACAATTATTTTCAAAACGTCACCGGGTACTACTGTAATATCACCTTGCATGTCCGCACCACGTCCGCCATTATTGCCACCCTGTGCGCCTATCGCACGCATATGCATTTTGGTAACGCCCGCAGGAACGGTATAGTTAACCATATTCCCTGTATAAAAGAACGTATCTAAAGTATTCCCCGGGCAGTGGGCCTGGCCCGCTGGCGGCACAAAATTCACCACTGCACCACAGGTGTTGGGATCAACATAAACTGTTGTATCCGCATTACAGGTAATACTGAAACAATTCGCGTTTATGCTATTTACATAGGCTACGATATTTTTCCAAATGTTGTCTCCTTCAGCAGAGGGTGTCCATGCACCAGGCAATGTACAGCCGCCAAAGAACACAACGCCCGAACCCCAGGTTTTATATGCCAGGACAGGCCTTGCATTAACCGGGTAAGCTTGGTCGTACAACAACGTAGTAAGGCCGGTGCCATTGATCCAGGCATGGGCAAAAGAAGTGCCGGTAAACGATGTCGCTGTAGGCAAATTGGGCCCCGTAAATATAGGATCTGTCGGTACAGAGGTTGTAACACTGTTTGCAAAGCTCGGGTAAGTGAGCGTAGTACTTCCGAAACCCCAGGTTTGGTTAGTGCCATAATTTGGCGCAGCATTCATAAATAAGTGCCCTCCTGCATTTACCCAACTTTCTATCAGCGCAATATTTGCATTGATAAAGTTCGGCATGTTTGTATTGCTCTCGCTACCTTCCAGCATTACAAAAGATGTCGAGGCCTGGAATATCGTTGCCGCGGGGGTGGATGTGTTTGCTTGTGTCCAGTTACCGGCGCCAAACACATTATCCATCGCCGACTGGTCATGGGTAGATCCCCATGGGTTTGAATCCAACACCAAATACGGGCTGGCAAATGCAGTGTGCTGCAATACAACGGCCAAAATTATTGCCAGTGCTAATAATGGCTTTTTGATGTTCAAGTCGGGGTGCTTCATATTTATTGCTTTAATTGTAAAAAGATAATTAAGTAACGCTGTATACCTTACAAATGGCACAGTAATTAATTATTTAAATTATATGTTGATTCAAATGTACAAATTGTCCCAACGGTATGCTAATAAATTGTTAATTAATTTCGGACTTTAAAATAAAATATGTATGAATATTTTAAGGGGTAGCCGGGCTGACAAAAAAATATATTTGTATTGTCCTTAGTTGCTGGGCTCCATCTCTGTTTGATGGCGGAATAACTTCGCATATCGGCCGTTCAACTGCATTAGTTCTTCGTGGTTTCCTTGTTCTGCAACAGAGCCATTGTCAAGTACTATTATCTGGTCAAAACGCCAGCCTGTGAAAATGCGGTGCGTGATAACGATTGTCGTTTTATCTTTTAGATACACTTGCAAATTAGCAAGTATATTTTTCTCCGTCTGTGTATCCACTGCTGAAAGCGAGTCATCCATCACCAGGATATTACTGTTCTTCAATATGGCACGCGCCAGCACCATTCGCTGTTTTTGTCCACCCGACAGCATTACACCACGCTCGCCAATTACCGTTTCATATCCCTTCGCAAATGTGGCTATGTCCTTTTCCAGGTCTGCAAGGCGGGCAGCTTCTTTCACTTCAGCTTCCGTGGCTTTATCATTCCCGAATTTTATGTTGTTGAACACCGTATCCGAGAACAGGAACGCCTCCTGCGGTACATAAGCTATCTGCTTGCGTAGTTGCTGCAGGTTGAATTTTTTTATCGGTACCCCATCAAATGATACCTCACCCTGCCCCACATCATACATTCGCAGCAACATATGGGCAAGTGTCGATTTGCCTGAACTTGTTTTACCAATGATCGCGACCTTCTGCCCCGGCTCTATGTGCAGCGAAAGGTTCTTCAGGGCTGTTATACCTGTATGCGGGTAGGTAAATGTCATATTGGTGATATCAATATTCCCTTGTATGGTATGCTCCACCGCATCTGCAGGGCTTTGTATCTCGGGTATTGTGTGCAGAAATTCATTTATTCTCTTTTGTGAGGCACTTGCACGCTGCACCATTGATGCTACCCAGCCTATGCTGGAAATAGGGAACATGAGGAGGTTGATATACAAAATGAACTGTGCAATATTACCCACTGTCACACCCCGGCCATTGATAGCAAGATAGCCGCCAATAAGCACGGTACTCAGGAAGCTAAGCCCGATAAAAAGATTGATGGCGGGGAAGTAAACAGATTCAGTAAGCGAAAGGTTGATAGCGCTTTTACGATATTCTTCAGAAGTATTATTGAAAAAGCGCATCATATTCCTTTCCTGCACAAACGATTTAATAACTCGTATCCCGGAATAGGACTCTTGTGCAGTAGAGGTAAGCCCGGACAGCTGCGCCTGTATCTTTTCGCTCTTCCTGTATATCAGGCTGTTTACAAGATATACCGACAATGCAAGGAAAGGCAAGGGTGCAACAACATATAAAGTCAGTGTCACATTTACCCGGAACATATACCACAGGCATAGAATGGTAAGCACAATAAGGTTGGCGCTGTACATAATGGCCGGCCCGGTATACATCCGCACCCGCGAAACATCTTCCGACAGGCGGTTCATCATATCCCCGGTAAAGTGTGTCTTGAAAAAATTGGTATGTAGTTGCTGGTAATGATCGTATATCTCGTTCTTCTGGTCAAATTCAATATGCCGCGACATCACGATGATAGTTTGTCGCATAAAGAACATAAAGATACCACGCATAATAGCCAGTCCCAGCAGGTAAAGGCCACTGCCTATTATAAACCAGCTAGTAACAGGTAAATGCATTTTTACATTTGCTTCTACCTTATCTATAACCTTACCCACTACATCGGGTTGTATAACGGTAAAAAGGTTGGATGCACTTACGAAAAGCAGGCCTAACAACAATCTCCATTTATACTTAATGAAATATTTGCTTAGCGCGCCCAGGTGCTTCATATATTGCAAATGTCGGCAATTACATACCTTTTAAAGAATAGAATTTTATTATCGGTAAATTGCAGCATCAACATAATTTTAATTAAGATAACGTCTATATGAAACGATTGTGTTTATTGGTTGCTTCGCTTTTAATAATGACCGCTGCAAACGCACAAACCTGGGACTGGGCCTGGGAAAAAGATGCAGGTGGTGCAGCGAGCGAAGAACTTGGCGGACAATCGGTAAGCGACATTACCGGCAATACATACGTCATTGGTAATTTCCAAAGTCCCCTTGCTACGTTCAGCACAGCTACAGTTACACTCAATGGCACAAGAAATATGTTTGTGGCAAAGTATAATAGCATCGGGAATATAATGTGGGCCAAAAGTCCTGCAGCAGGCAACGATAACAGGGCTTTTGCAGTGGCAATTGATCCGAATGGCACAGGCATTTTTGTCGTAGGTACTTACGTCAGTTCTGTAACCTTTGGCGCTTTCACTTTATCAAACCCGGGTGGTGGAATGTACATCGTAAAATACGACAATAGCGGCAATGCTGTTTGGGCACATGATGCCGTCGCAACGGGCAGCTCATCAGCTCTGTCGGTAGCTGCCGATGCCTGGGGCAATTGCTATGTATCCGGCGAATACCAGGGGCCCTCTATTACTTTTGGTGCTACAACACTTACCAATCTTGGCCTTGATAGCTTTGATATGTTTTTGGTAAAGTATAATAGCAGTGGCAATGTAGTATGGGCAAAAAATGGGGGCGGTACGCACAGGGATGGTGCTGATGCTGTAAGTGTCGGCGCCAGTGGCACGGGCGACGTTTATGTGACGGGATATTTTGCGAGCCCTACCGCTACATTCGGAGCGGTGACCATTACGAACGGGAATACTAACCTTAATACATTCCTTGTAAAGTACGATACCAGCGGCAATGCGATCTGGGGACGAAAGTCTGTTGGCAATACAGGTATGAATGGCACTTGGATAGCTGCTGCCATCGACCCTGCTGAAGACGTATATGTATCCGGCAGCTTTACAGGTACTAATGTGGTCTTTGATACAATTACACTTACAAATGCCAACAGCAGTTCACTTGATGCATTCCTGGTGCAATATGACAGCGCAGGGAATATTAAATGGGGAAAACGTTTTGGCGGTAGCAGAGATGATGTGGGCGGTGTCACTGTCGATCAGAATTTCGGTGGCCGTATATTTCTTACCGGCTTCTATGCCAGCGATTCTATAAATATTGACACGGTAACATTACATAACACAATGACCAATGGCACTACCGATATTTTTGTAGCGGGCTTCGACGACCAGTGGAATAGCTTTATGGTTAAAGGCGCAGGTGGTAAGCTAAATGACTATGCACTTTCATGTAGTTCGCACGGCGTCGGCGATATGTACGTAGCCGGCATGTTCACAGGACAGTATTTAGCCTTCGGCGCCGACACTATTGAGAATAATGCCATAGACAGCACCGGCGATATCTTTGTCGCCAAGCTCGCCATTTCCACAGGAGTACACGAACTGCCGCAGCAAAATGCGGGCATTTTGGTTTACCCAAATCCTGCAAAGGATCTAGTAAAAATTCAGCTGCCCGCTACAGCGAAAGAAAGCACGATAAGCCTGCTCAACATCACCGGCCAGGCGATAAAAGTAAAAGAGGATATTGCAGGCCAAACCAGGCAGTTAGATTTGAATGGCTTGGCGCCCGGATTATATATTTTACAGCTTAAGTCGGAGACAGGTGTGCAATATTTCAAGATAATGCACCAACCATAAATTAGTTCCTGTTTTTTAGGCACTCATTCGCTACTTTTGCGGCGAAATATATTCTGAATGAAAGTAGCAATAGTAGGCGCAACAGGGCTGGTAGGCAGCACCATGTTGCGCATATTGGAAGAAAGGAATTTTCCTGTAACTGAGTTGATACCTGTAGCCTCCGAGCGTTCGGCAGGCACTAAGGTGGCCTTTAAAGATACCGAGTACACTGTGATCACAGTTGATGAAGCCCTTGCAAAAAAACCTGTGCTGGCAATATTCTCGGCAGGCGGTGCAGCTTCGCTTGAGCTTGCCCCGAAATTTGCAGCAATAGGTTGTTATGTTGTTGACAACTCATCAGCCTGGCGCATGCACCCGGAAAAGAAGCTTATAGTACCCGAAGTCAACGGTAATGTGCTTACAAAAGAAGATCTTATAATAGCCAACCCAAATTGCTCTACCATACAAATGGTAATGGTATTGCAGCCGCTGCACACACACTATACTATAAAACGTGTGGTAGTAAGCACATACCAGTCTGTAACAGGTACTGGGCAAAAGGCAGTGAAAGAACTGCTAGACGAACGTGCAGGTGGTAAAGGCTTTGGTGTGTACCCCCACCCCATAGACCTTAATGTGATCCCGCACATTGACAGCTTCCTTGATAATGGTTATACCAAAGAGGAAATGAAGATGGTGAATGAGACCTGCAAGATAATGGGCGATGACAGCATTCGTGTTACAGCTACAACCGTACGTGTGCCGGTGATAGGCGGCCATAGCGAAAGTGTAAATATCGAATTTGAAAAAGATTTCGATGAGAACGTGGTAAGAGAAATGCTGCAAAATTCTTCTGGGATAATTGTGGTGGATAACCCACAGGCCAATGCATACCCGATGCCTATTGATGCTGAAGGTAAGGACGAAGTTTTCGTGGGCAGGATAAGAAGAGACTACTCGCAACCCAACACTCTCAACTGCTGGATCGTATCGGACAATTTGCGTAAGGGTGCAGCTACCAATGCTGTACAGATAGCCAAGTACCTGCACAACCAGGGTTGGATAAACTAAACTGCAAAATTCTTAGCATTCCATTTTATCTACTCTTTTTTCGTGGCGCCCACCTTCAAACTGCGTGGAAAGGAAAATGTCCAGCATTTTCTCTGCTTCCTCTATTGCTACAAAACGCGCAGGCAGGCAGATGATATTAGCATTGTTATGCTGGCGGCATAGTGACGCCACTTCTGTATTCCAGCATACGGCGGCGCGCACACCTTTGTGCCTGTTGGCAGTAATAGAAACACCGATTGCACTACCACAAATAAGTATACCTACGGATGCCTCGCCACTCGCTACCATCTTAGCTACCGGGTGTGCAAAGTCAGGGTAATCAACACTGCCCTTGCTGAAAGTACCTTTATCAGCTACTTGCCAGCCGGCCTCGCTCAGCAATTTCTTAATAGCTTCTTTATATTCAAAACCTGCATGATCGCAGCCGATGGCTAATGGAAGCTGTTTATTAAATACGGTATCCTGCATAACATTAACTATTTTCTTCTAAGGCTTGTTTACGTTTTCTTTCTTTAACTGCACGCTCACTTATCAGCACCGACAGCTCAAACAATATATACAATGGTATAAACACTATAAAACAACTGAACCAATCGGGTGGGGTTATCACTTCTGCAAGCAATAACAAGATGATAATAGCATACCGGCGTTTATCGCGCATCAACTTAGGTGTAAGTATACCCAGCCGCGACAGGAAATAAACAATAATTGGCAGCTCAAATACAATACCCATACCCAATATCAGGTCGCTAAGGGTATCGTAGTAATTGTCCATGGTAATGATATTCTGGAAAGAAGGGCTTAACTGGTATCCCCCGAAAAAGTTAAGCGTATAAGGCGCAATGATATAATAAGAAAAGAGCACGCCGGTAAAAAACAGCAGCGAGCCCCAGAATACAAAACTGCGCGCATATCTCACTTCCTTAGGCTTCAATGCAGGTTTAATGAATTTCCAAAGTTCCCATAGTATGTAAGGGAAGGAAAGTATGATACCCAGCATGCCCGATACAGACAGAGCCATTACGAACTGTCCCGCCAGTGCAGTGTTCTGAAACTTAATGCTAACATCCGAAAGGCACAGCGCATCAATATGAAGCAGCCTGGATAATGCGCAAAACCACTTATATGCTATGAAATCGGGTTTTGCCGGCCCAAGGATAATATGCTCAAATATCCATTCAACTTTAAAAAAAACAAAAACAGCACAGACGACAAAGACAACAAGGATACGAATGATATGCCAGCGCAGGTCTTCAATATGGTCAGTAAAACCCATCTCCCCGTAGGGATTAGTGTTTCTGCTGCCAAAAAAATTCTTGAGGAAACCCATTCTATGCCTTAGCGGGGGTAAAGTTAGTTAAATAGTGAATAAGGTAAAGTAGATAACCGGTATGGAAAATTAATATCTTCAGAAAATGGCCTTAGGGTTTTAAAACAATACCGGGGCAACGTAAACGCTGACCCGGCTTAAGCTATATGGGGAATATTATTTTTTGTAGACTTTTACAGTGCAGGTATAGTTCTGCAGTTTTTCAATTTGCTCTTCACGGCTCAACTTGCCCAGCTTATTGGTTTTAGGCATGCGGATACCAACGTCTTTATTGAGTTTCTTTATGAACTGCAAGATAGCCCTGGAGCTTACTGCATAGGTGGTACCTTCATTTTCGGGGGAATTGGCGGCGATGACAGCAACAAGGTTACCATTTGCGTCTATAACCGGGCCGCCACTCTGGCCGGGTGCAGCAGGTATCTCCAGACGGTACTGCATCGAGTCGCCCTCGAAACCGTTCTTGCCACTTATATAGCCTTCACTGTAAACAATATCGTCATCAGGGAAACCGAGTGTGTAGACACGTGAGCCAATAGCCGATTTAGCTGTGGCAAATGTGTAGGGAACATCGGTTTTACTGAAACGGAAAGAATTCTTTTCCACCTTTAGCAGTGCAAGATCGGACTTTGTATCAAAGTCAACTACATAGGCTTTGAAGTAACGACCCTCATGGTTTTGGATATATATGGAATCAGAGCCATCAGTTACGTGATAGTTAGTTATAAAATAACCGTCATTGGTAATCGCAAATCCGGTACCTGTATAACGCGCGGGTGCAGGAGGCGTTGGCGCGTCTTTCTTATCCCTAATGTCCTTTATTATCTGGCTTTGTGAGCGCTCGATATTTGCAAGCTTGCGGCTAAGGACGTTGTACTGCGATGCGTTGCCTTTTTTATCAGAATGCGTTAATACCCAAAATGTACTGAAAGAGGTAAGCAATGCTATACCTGCCGCTATGGCCGCAGTACGGAAATAATGATCGCGAAGCGGTATGCTACGCTTAGGAGTAGTATCCTGTTTGCTACGCACATCCTGCAGCATATGCTGGAAACGGGAGTAAGCACCGAAGCCCTCAAGCGAACGCAGCATATTGAGACATTCGTTGAATTCAGCAGCGAAAAGCGGGTCTGTAGCGAGGCGGTTTTGCAAAACTGCCTGTTCTGCAACAGGCATATCGCCCGATACATACGCTTCAGCGAGACTCCATATTTGACTGTCGGTTGACATAGTTAATTTCCCATTTTTGCACTTGTTCCGTAAAAAAGCTTACGCAGCCGTGCCAGGCATTTATACTTTTGTGTTTTCGCATTATCGGGGTTTGTGTACCCGAATGCTGCTGCAATCTCCTGCATGCTCATATCCTTGTGATAGTAAGCTTTTAGCAAAGAACTGCATGGTTCGCCCAGTTGTTCTAAAGCCGCATTCAATTGTTCGTAATGTCCTTCCCTTTCCTCGTGCGTTTTTATATCATCTTCGTAAGCCCAATCAAAACCATCGTCTATACCTGCATTGCCAGGCAACTGACTCGGTTGTTTCTGCTGCTGTTGCAGCTTTTTATACCAGAGGTGCTTACTTACTGCAAAAAGGTAAGTACCTATTTTGCAAGTGAGCCTGAAATCTTCATTTTGGGATTTCCCAAACAAGACAACCATTGCTTCCTGAAAAATATCTGCCGCGTCCGTTTCGTTCCCGCCATTTTTCACCATCCAGGCTGTAACGGTGGCACCGTGCTGACGATATATCTGCTCAGTTGCTGCCCGATCGCCCAAAGCCAGGTTGACCAGTAATTGCTGCTCTGTGTATAATGGCTTATTCACTTATTAATACCTGTTTGAGGAAAAAGTAACCTAAAAAGTACAAATATCTTTCTAAAGATACGATAAGAAAATGTGTATGAGAGGACATATAAAAATATCTTAATAAGTGATCCGGGAAAAGTAAACGCGAAAAAGTATTTACATTTGATTGACCTAATTTCATTGATAATGAATGTCTTATGTTATTTTCAGAAGTAATTATAGGTTACCTGCAGGTTTAAAAGGTTAATAAATAGTGCGAGCTACCAGTCGCTAATAACTGGGCATAGCCGAATTTTGATCTCCAAAGCAAGATACGAAACGCGGGCAGGGGTTTCCAAATAAAATATTCACAAAATTGGTCGAATTATTTCGGTCGCAGCAGAGTAAACGCCGGCCTTCAAATTATCATAAAAAATATTTCACTTTTTTCAGAAGCTAAAGGTTACCTTTTATAATATGAGGTATAAATGGAAAATAACCATTAAAAAAACGATTATGAAATTCGTAAAACTTAGCATTTTTGCCCTGACAATGGGTCTTTTCATCGCATCTTGCGGTAACGGCGAAAACAAAGAAGCTGCTACAACTGATTCTGCTGCAATGGCTCCTGCTGCTCCGGCTCCGGAACCAGCTCCTGCTGCGGCACCAGCTCCAGACACAACTCATCCTGCTGCGGCACCAGCTGATACAGCTAAAAAAATGGAAGCTACTAAGAAATAATTTAAGCGATCAAGATCAAAAAGCCACCTTGCGCAAGCCAGGTGGCTTTTGCCTTTGTATACAGGATGAAGTGGTTGTACCTTATCTTTAAAAATATACGTTTAATTTTTACCCGGAGGGTTACTTTTTCCTGTTTGCAGTATTAATAGTAAATAACCACTAAAACAATAATTATGAAATTTGTGAAATTAAGCATCGTTGCCCTGACATTAGGTCTTTTTGTAACTTCTTGCGGTAACAGCACTGAAACTACTACTACCACTGATTCTACTGCTACTACTGCTCCAGCTCCTGAAGTTGCTCCAGCTCCAGCTCCTGATACTGCTACAGCAGCACCAGCTACAGCTGATACAGCTAAGAAAGTAGAAACATCTACAACAACTACTACTACCGAGAAGAAATAATTTCCAACGGTAAAAGATAAAAAAGCCATCCTGCTTAAAGCGGGATGGCTTTTTCTTTATAAAGCCTTTTCTTAGTTTTTGCCAGCGATCACCATTACGATCTCCCCTTTAGGAGCATGCGCCTCGTAATGCTGTGCCAGTTCGGTAAGTGTACCTTTCCTGGTCTCTTCAAACATCTTGGTCAGCTCGCGGCAAACGGCAGCCTGCCTTTCAGCACCAAAATATATTGCCAGTTCGTTAAGGGTTTTTACAAGCCTATGGGGTGATTCATATAATATTATGGTGCGTTCTTCTTCAGCCAGCTGCTTCATCATCGTTTGCCTGCCCTTTTTTAGGGGTAGGAAACCTTCGAATACAAAACGGTTCGATGGGATACCCGATTGTACAAGAGCGGGAACAAAAGCGGTTGCGCCAGGGAGGCATTCAACAGGTATATTGCTACGAAGACATTCCCGCACTAACAAAAAGCCCGGGTCTGAAATGCCGGGGGTACCTGCATCGGTAATAAGTGCAAATTGCTTACCTGCCTGCAGTTGCTCAACAATATGGGTAAGCACCCTGTGCTCGTTATGCTGATGGTATGGGGTGAGTGGTTTCTTAATATTATAGTGATTCAGCAAAACTGAAGTAGTACGTGTGTCCTCACATAGTATTACATCTACCTGCTGCAGTACGGATACCGCGCGGTAAGTAATATCTCCCAAGTTGCCAATGGGCGATGGTATGAGGTATAGACGCATAAAACCCCCAACCCCCCTGAAGGGGGCTTTTAACATGTGAAAAATCTTATCCTTCTACGAGCGTAAAATCAAAAGCTTCCATCACCTGGTTGGCAAGGAGTTTTTTGCAAGCTTCCTGCACCATGCCGTTAGCTTCTTCGATACTCGAGGCGCTGAGGCTGAGTGTTATATGCTTGCCAATGCGTACATCCTGCACTTGTGTTAAGCCAAGGTTGTGCAGGCTGCTGCTTACTGCCTTGCCTTGCGGATCGAGCAGTTCCTTAAGTGGCATTACGTTAATGTGAGCTGTATAGTTCATCTGGATATTATTTTATGTGGTGGCCGGAGTATTCGCGGCGGCCGGTGCTTTATAAACAAAGGACAATATAATATATAGTACAAAGGCAAGTGGTAAGGCCGCGATCTTCAAGAAGGGGATGGTAGCCAGGGGAACTATCACCAGTACCAGTTGGGGCCATGTATAAGCAATAGACCATTTTTCGGGTATAAACTTGAAGAACTTAATGCGCGATACCATTAGCCAGCACAAGACGCCAATCACAACGTAAATGACCGTCACATTCTGCATATAGATGCCGAGGTTGAATGGATTGTACCAACTGATCAAAGGGAAGGCAGCGATGAACAGACCTACCGCAGGTGTGGGCATGCCTATGAAATATGACTTTTGGCTGGCCGTGGTGATATTGTACTTAGCCAGCCTCAATGCTGCGAAACAGGCAATAAGAAAGGCCGGGCAGATGGCCAGCATGTCCACATCCATAGCATCGGGGTGCTGCATGTAGCCGGCCCAAAGTAGCTTGAACAATATCATAGAAGGGGCAACACCGAAGCTAACGACATCGGCAAGTGAATCGAGGTCCTGGCCGATGGGAGAAAATATTTTTAATGCACGAGCCACGAGGCCATCGAGCAGATCACAAAAGGCAGCAATGAAAATGAATAAGCTACCCAGGTATGCCTGTTCAGTAACCGATACCAGGTGCTGACCATCGGGCAGATTGCCCCAAAATGGCTGAGCGCTAAGAATGAAGGCAATAGCAATACAACCGCAAAATAGGTTGGCTACCGTCAACAGGTTGGGTAAATGCTTCATGAGATGCCAAAAATAGTAAAAAGAATGTAGCTGACAGTAGAAAGTAGGAAGTAGAGCGTTGAAAGCTATTTCGACCAGCTTTGGTGTAACATAAAATCATTATATTAGATACGAAACAATTATACATGCTGAGGACATTCCGGGTAGTTGCTTTGTTTTTAATGACCTGCACGTCCGCATATGGGCAAGGTACAGAGCCAAAAACTGAAACTTATAATAAGTTAAAGGCAATGGCTGAGGAAGATGCACAGGTTAGGGTCATACTAGATAAAGTAGCGGACAGCCTGAACCTGGCCAAGGTAAACAGGAAAATTGAATACACCGACAGTCTCCATTTCGAGTACCTGAACAACTATGTAAAGAAAAACGGCTGGCCAGTTGCCAATGATGGAGCCGAGTATGCCATAAAATTAGCTGTACATGACCATGAGCATTATGATGTTTACATACAAGCCCTGAAAAAGGCAGCGGAGAAAGGTGCAACGAATAGAGCAGATCTTGAATTGCTACAGGACCTTGCGAATGATGAAAAGCGGTACAGCGATTTTCAAAAGAGACTGAAATCGTATAAGGGTAAGTATATGCGCTTTGAAGTAAGTAGCATGCTGCAAAATAAATTGCCGGCATCCCTTGAGCGCATACAGAAACTGGTGAAGGCACATTGTACGGAGCCTCGACTGATGGGCATGGTATACGCGATATCATGCCGCTGTGAAAGGACAGCCAAGCTATGGATGGGGCAAGCGGGTGTAAGTATGGAACATGTTACAGGCAAAGACATACTGTCCCAATTGAACAATGAAATGGCCGATTATTGCCCTCAGAGATTTTATGATGGCTGTTGCTGGAGCATAAGTTATATACCAGCGGAACACAAATACACGAAGCTGGTGCTGTATGTGATATGGGATTGGCGGGATGATAAGGGCGATTAGGCGATGGCTTCGGCATCAGTCCATCCAACAATACATTCAACCCGGTTCGGGGTTGTGGCAACTACCCATCTCATTCCCGGATTTCATCCGGGCTATTCACATTTTAATCCCTTCGGGGTATTTTATCGGCGGGAGTGCCCTTAATGCGTCTGACCGCGGAAAGCGGTGCTGACGCTACGGGCAATTACTCGCCTACGGTGGAAACCGATGCTGACGCTATCTATATAATACGCTTCACCTTGGGCTTGCTTGCAGTATCATCGAGGCCGGTGATCTGTAATATGCCAGGCTGTTTTCCCGGTTCTATACTGCCAACTTTATCCTGCATTTGAAGGGCTGCTGCACCATTTAATGTGCCCCAACGAAGCAATAGTCCCCAATCGAAGCCGGGGTATTGCTGCTTTATTGTATACAGTTCGGACAGTATGCAGAGTTGATGATTGGAGGCAAGACTGTCTGTACCTATACAGATGTTGCGCGCTTCCTGAAGGAGCAGGTCAAGATCGGGCAGGCGGTTCTCTATATACTTGTTTGCGTTGGGACAGAGGCACCAATGAGTGCCCGGCATCCTACTTTGGGCAAAAATGATGTCCTCCTTTGTGGTGTAGGTATTATGCACAAAAATGAAAGGATGCGAGGGGCTAAAGTATTCGAGATAGGTTTGTAAGGATGACTTACCTGATGGCCTAAAGAATGTAGTATCAATATTAAAACCATTCAGCAGGTTGTTTACTGCGCCGGTCTTATCGGTATAAAATTTTGTTTCTTCTATCGACTCCTGATTGTGAATGGAGATCAATGCATCTTTATCATACGCGTCTATCAGCCTAAACAAGGGTGCTGACAAAGAATAAGGTGCATGTGGAATGATGGACTGTGAAAGCTGCTTTTCTTTCAGCTGCTGAGCAGCAAAATCCCGGTATATCTTTTCGGAAAAATCAAAACGCTGCTGGGCATGTTCTTCGGTGAAGCCGATGCACTCTACAAAGGTGTGTATGTGCATTTTATCAAGGCCGCGGAGATCAAGGGTTTCAGCGCCATTTGCGATATCGCCCGTAGCTACTATGCCATTTTGCAGCAGTTCATTGTAAGCAGCATGCCGTGCTACAGCCTTTTGCCCTTCAGTAAATTCGTTGCGATGAAAGGTGACACGCTGGAGGAAAGGTATCAGGCCGGTACGTTCCGGTATGGCGCCTTTCATGTGCGACAGCTCCATGTGGCAATGCACATTCACAAAGCCCGGGCATAAAATACCATCGTACCAAAATGCATCTTCCTGCCTTGAGCTATCGTGGAAGGCAACAATACTGCCATCATCGGCCACTTCTAACACAGCACCCAGCGGCAACCATGTGTAACCGTTATGAATACGTGAAGCAGTCAGCAACATATCCTTTAGCCCTTGAAGTGCTTTAAGACAATTATTTCCTTATCGGTAAGCAGGCGCCATTTGCTGCGTGGCAGGTTCTTCTTGGTAAGGCCTGCATACATCATGCGATCGAGTTTTTCAACCGTATACCCGAGCGACTCGAATATGCGGCGTACGATACGGTTCTTACCGCTGTGTATCTCCAGCCCTATCTCGTTCTTCTTTTCGAGGTAGGCCATTTCATCCACATTTGCGATACCATCTTCAAGCTCAACCCCGGCAATAATCTTATCAAAATCTGCCTTGGTGAGTGCCTTATCGAGCGTAACCTGGTAAACCTTCTTTATGCTGTAACTAGGGTGCGATAATTTTTGCGCAAGATCGCCATCGTTGGTAAGCAACAGCAAACCCGTTGTGTTCCGGTCGAGCCTGCCCACCGGGTAAACCCTTTCAACGCCAAGGCCTGCGATGAGGTCCATTACGGTTTTTCGGCCTTCGGGATCGTCGGTTGTTGTGATGAAATCTTTTGGCTTATTAAGCAGTACATACACGTGCTCTTTTTGCAGCGTCAGCTTCTTGCCTACAAGGCTTACCGTATCGCTTATGGATACTTTATGGCCGGGGTCTGTAACCAGCTCACCATTTACTTTTACTTTCCCCTTCTTAACCAGCTCGGCGGCCTCACGGCGGCTACATTCTCCACTGTGGGCTATGAACTTATTCAAAGGCATGAGGTCGCTCTGGGGCTTTTCCTCTTCCATTTCTTCGTCATCCTCTTCGTCCAGCTCGTCGTTATGGTATTTCTTAGGCTTGCCTTCTTCATATTTTTTACGGGCTACAGCCTCTGGGCGATCTTTCTTCGCATTGGCAATAAAACCACGAATAGGTTTATCTTCTTCCAGCGATTTGGTGAAACCCTCCAGTTCGCTTACGGTCTTTTCTATTTTATCTTTCTTCGGCTCCGGCTTAAAAATGTCGTCGCCGAATTTTTTTTTCTCGGGGGCCTTATCGAATTTCTTCTTAGGCTTGTCGCTGTCACCATAATCCTTTTTAGGACGGTCCTCACCAAAGGAGCGCTTTGGTTTATCACCATAGTCCTTTTTAGGGCGGTCCTCACCAAATGAACGCTTTGCTTTGTCCTTATCGCCAAATTTTCCTTTTGCACGATATTCGCCGAAGGATGAGCCCTTGGGCTTATCACCTTCCTCGCGTTTTTTATATGGCTTATCGCCAAATTCCCTTTGAGGTTTATCGTCTGAAGATTTACGTTCAGACCTGCTCCTATTTTCAAACTTCTTTATAGGCCTGTCTTCACCGAAAGAACGTTTGGGCTTATCGCCCTCATCAAATTTCTTCTTGAATGGCCTGTCGCCAAAATCTTTTTTAGGCTTATTATCTCCGAAGGCGCGTTTCGGCCTGTCTGTGTCGTCGAATTTCCTGGCGGGCCTGTCTTCACCAAATGAGCGTTTGGGTTTGTCACCAAAATCGCGCTTAGGCCTGTCATCACCGAATGAGCGTTTGGGTTTGTCACCAAAGTCGCGCTTAGGCCTGTCGTCGCCGAAGGAACGCCTGGGTTTATCTCCATAATCTCTCTTTGGCTTATCAAAAGGGCGATCGGACCTGTCGCCGGGTTTTCCCTTGGGGCGGTCCTCTCCGAACGAGCGTTTAGGCCTGTCTTCGCCAAACGAACGTTTAGGTTTATCCTCGCGCGATTTGTATGGTTTATCAGAACCCTCCTTTTCCTCTCTCTTTTTAGGGTACTTATCGCCATAACCGCCAGCCTTAGAGCCTGACGATTTTTTAAATGTATTACCTGAGGCCGGTCTCTTAGAGGGGCCGGAAGAAGATGGTTTTCTCATTTGGGAACTTTACAAAAATAAATAGTCGGTAAAGGTACGATGTTTTTAACTCCCGTCTGCCGCGGGACAAGCATGATTAGCATGATTTTGACGGTTTTGAGCTCCATTACCCCTCTGATTGAAAATTTTTGAGGCATTTTTGTAACGTTTTTAGCGTTGCCACGATATACTTAGTGAATGGAGCTTAATGATTACAATGCTTGCGTACATCAATGGTCCGACCCTCTTTTCAGATTTGCCTGCAAGTGCACAGGGCATGAAGAGGATGCACGCGACATTGTACAGAACAGCTTCGAGGTATTGTGGCAGAAAAAAAGGGATGTGATACCAGAGAAGGCAAAAGCGTTTTTATTCCAGGTAGCCTACAGGCAGTCGGTAGATAACTACAGGAGAAAAAAAAGGATCACCTATACCGATACGCCTGAATATACCGAGAACGCCAATCCATCGAACCCTGATCTGAAACGAGTGCTGGAACGCGCGCTGGCACAACTGGATGAACAGGGAAGAGCACTGGTACTGCTGAAAGACCACGAAGGATACCGCTATGAAGAGATAGCACAGATAACAGGACTAAACGACAGCCAGGTGAAAGTGTACCTGCACCGCGCGCGGAAAACACTAAAGGAGTACCTGGTAAATGTGGAGCATATTATATAAAACAAGAGCGCAATGGTGACAATGGAGAACTACGAGGAATACCTGCTGCTGCACGCCGATGGCGAGCTGGGGCAGGCTGAGGAAAAAGCACTGGCGGCTTTCATAGCGCAGCACCCGGAACTGCGCCGCGAGATGGAACTATATATGGCCACAAAGACGTTACCGGATATGGCGATGGTGTATGAGGGGAAAGAGGCTTTGCTGAAGAAACCAACAAGGGTTATACGCTTCGGGCAGTGGAAAATGTATGCTGCGGCTGCTTGTATCGCGATACTTGTAACGCTGGGTATATGGAAATGGAATACACCCAACACCACCAACATTAATATAGTACAGGTAAATAACAACAACATAAACATCACAGCCCCTAAAGACACATTCACCGGAAAACAAAACACAAACGAGAACAAGGTGGCCGATGTAGCACCAAAACAGGAGGTGGTAAAAACACCGAAGCCCTCTTTACCAGCGCAACAAAAAGTGCACAACTATGTTGCAGCTGAACATAGACAGATAAGGCCGGCACAGGAAACATTTGCGAGCATTGAAGTCCCACATGCCAGGACGCTGGCCGCAAGACCGATAAGCGCTACACCTAAAATACTGGATGCAAGCCTGCCTGCCACAGAGCAAGCAACGCTTGGGCCGGCAGGGCAGGAAAGTAGTTCCCTGTTAGCCCGACTGCCTATAAAACAAGAAGGGATAACTGCACTGACTGAGGCGGTAAACACAAAAATTGAAAAAGTACGTAACCTGAGAGATAATATTAAAAACACTGACCTATCCGTAAGGCTAGGAAACAGAGAACTATTTGTAGTAAAACTTTAAAAATAACACACAATGAAACTAATATACTGCATACTTGCCGCCACATTGATATATGGAACCGGCCTTGCACAAGAAAAAACGGATAGTACCGGTAAAAAGAAAAAGGGAGCCGCAATCAGCTTTGGCTCAAACGGTCTGAAAGTAACCAGCAACGATTCTGTTCAAAAGGTGGACAAACTTTTTGACTTAGAAGTGGGGGTAGTGGATGTAGGTGTAAATACCTTGCAGGACAAGACCATTTATACAAACGCTGCAACACAGAACTTCCTTAATGTACCCAATGATCAAAAGAACAGCAACCTATTTAGCCTGCAGAATGCAAAATCGATCAACGTAAATGTATGGCCGGTATTAGCAAAGCTAAGGGTGTTTAAAACAGAGCACCAGAAGCTGTACCTCTACAGCGGGGTTGGCTTGCAGATGTATAATTACCGCTTTACCAAAAACATCAGTTATCTGAATAATACCACCCCGGAAGTGTTTATGGATTCGCTTTCGTTCTCTAAAAATAAGCTGGGCTTTACATACCTGAGTGTACCGCTGGGATTCACTATGAAAACAAAACTGGCGCCCAAAGCATGGCTGATATATGGTGCGGGCATAACAGGTGGCTATCGCATCAGCTCGTGGACGAAGCAAATATCAGGACAGCGGGGCAAGCAGAAGAATCACGACAGTTTTAACTTTAACGATTTCAACAGTTGCATAACGGGAGAGATTGGAGTAGAAGGTTACCTGCGACTGTATGTTTCTTACCAACTTACATCGCTTCAGAAGACAGCGCTCGACCAGCATCCATTTTGTATGGGCATCAGGATAGGGGGAGCTTAATCAAAGTCAAATTTCAAAAGTAAAAAGACAAAAGTGATAGAAAAATAGAAAGGGCTGCTCGTTGAGCAGCCCTTTCTATTTTTCTATTGAAAAGCTTAAATGTTTATCAAGAATAATTGTGGTGCGATACCCAGGAGTATGACAAGGATAGCTGTGATGATGAGCATCAGCTTATCGCCGCCAGTTACTGGTGAGCTGAGTTCTGCATTACCTTGTTTGAAGTACATGGCTATGATAACGCGGAAATAATAGTAAACGCTTATTGCAGCCATCAGCAATGCGAATATTACCAGCCACATTAAATGCCCTTGTTGCACAGCCGCCATTACTACATAGTACTTCGCCATAAAACCACCTGTAAGGGGTATACCTGCGAGTGACAGTAAAAATATCGTCGCGACAAATGCAAGCAGTGGTTCCTTTTGTGCCAGGCCGTTGAAGCCATCGTAGGTGTTGTCCTTAATTTTCATCAGCACAGAGAAAATGCCTATGGTACCAACGCTGTATGCCACCGCATAGATGATCATGCCGTGCTGGGCAGCCATTGTATTGGAGGCAAGTACTGCAAACAACATAAAGCCTGCCTGCGCAATGGAAGAGTAGGCCAGCATGCGCTTTACGCTCTGCTGGAAAACAGCAGTAATGTTGCCAATAAATAAAGTGAGTGCCGTAATAACAGACAATACAAGCAGCCATGTATTGCTTACGTTGCCAAAAGAGAACTGGAATAAATGCAGGAAGGCGATAAATGCCGCTGCTTTTACTATGGTTGACATGTAGGCAGTGAAAGGTGTGGGTGCACCATCATATACATCAGGCGTCCACATATGCATGGGGGCTGCTGATACTTTGAAGGCCAGTGCCATCATAACGAACAAGATGCCCGCGATGGCCATTGGGCCAATGGTGTTCGACTGGAGGAAACTTAAGCCTGCGATGTTGAATGAGCCGGTTGCACCATATAATAAGGTGATGCCCATCAATAAGATACCTGTTGAAAAAGCGCCCATCAGGAAGTATTTAAGGGATGCTTCGCTGCTTTTGAGGTTCTTCTTATCGCTGCCTGCCAATATGTACTGCGGTATAGACATGATCTCGATACCTATGAACAGCATAAGCAGGTTCTGGTATCCGGATAGTATGAAAACACCACAGAGGATAAAGAATATCAAAGCAAAATACTCAGCCACATGCACGCCCACTTTTTGGATCTCCTTAGATGCCAGCAAGGCATACAGCAGGCTACAACCGGTCATGAGCATATTGAACAGCAGCCCGTAATAGCTGATGTTGAGCATATTATTATAATAGGCCTGTGATGAACCAACGGGAGTGATGATCAACTCCCAGATGGTGACGCCAAATAATGCCGCCATGAATACAATGGCCAGGTTAGCCATTGCCTTTTTATCCTTCATCAGGATACTGGCAAACATCAGGAGAATACCGAATATTGTAGCAGCAATAATTGCTTTCATGTACTAATTCAAAATTTAAAATTCAAATTCAAAAAACACTATTCAATCTCTCCGGTCATTTTATGGTACTAATGCATTTGCTACCCCTGCGGTCATATCCAGTAATGGTTTTGGATAGAAGCCGAGGAACAAAATGATACCTATTATTATGAACAATCCTAAATATTCGTTTGCTGTTAAGTCTTTTGTTATCACCATTTCCACTGTTTCGCCATAGGCTGCTTTCTGCACCATGTTAAGGGTATAGATAGCACCCAGGATAACACCAAGACCTGCAATGACCATGAAGGTTATGTGATATGGTGATGCCCCTGAGAACAGGCCGTTGAATAGCATAAACTCACCTACGAAACCATTAGTCAGTGGAAGCGCGATATTGGCGAGCGATATTATTACCAGTGCTATTGCCATTTTAGGCGCTACGCTTGCCATGCCACCCATTTTTGTCATGTCGCGGGTACCCCAGCGGTTCTCTATCATGCTTACGATCAACCACATGCCGGTGATGTTAATACCGTGGTTGAACATTTGCACCATGATACCGTGCATGCCTACATTGGTAGCAGAAAAAGCTGCTGCCGACATAAGGCCCATATGCGCTATAGATGAATAGGCTACAAGGCGCTTGATATCGGTTTGTACAATCGCGAGTAGCGATGCATAAACAATACCTATAATAGAGAGAATAATGACAGTATTAGACCAGTAAGCCACACCCTGCGGTAATACCGGGAACAACCAACGCAGCACTGCGAACAAACCCATCTTTACCATCAGGGCACTCAGAATAATAGTTACCGGGGTAGGCGACTGTTCGTAGGTATCGGGCTGCCATGTGTGGAAGGGGAAGATGGGCATCTTAATAGCAAATGCTACGAAAATGAGCCAGAAAACAATTTGTTGCTGTGCCAATGGCAATGCAGAACCTGCACGTACCATGCTGCTCCAGGAATAAGCATCGGGGCCGCCGCTTTGTGCTGCCAGATAGATAATACCTGCCAGCATCATCAGGCTGCCAAGGAATGTATAAACGAAGAATTTGAAAGTAACAGCAATGCGCTTTTCACCACCCCAGCGCGAGCAAAGGAAGTAAACGGGGATCAAAGCCAGCTCCCAGAAGAAGTAGAATACCAGTCCGTCATAAGCAAGGAACACGCCTAGTAAGCCGGCCTGTGATAGCAACATGAAGCCATAGAAGGACCAGGGTTTCTCTACAGTTTTGTTCCAGTTACTAATAATAACTACAGGCATTACAATAGCTGTAAGCAGGCAGAGCATAGTGCTCATACCATCAGCAGCAAGACTGAAATGTGTACCGAGGGCGGGTATCCATGGAACGCTGAAATATATAGGCTGCTCAGACGATGCGCAGGTAGCCCATATTACAATACCTAAAGTAATTAACGAACTTGCCAGTGCCAGCCCCTTAGCACCATCGCTCTTCATCAGAAAAGCAAAGATGCCTGCCAGCAAAGGAATTAATATGATCAATGTCAACATCATAATACGATATCAGTGTTTGCCCTGCCCTAAAACAGAACGGTACTTTTAATTAACTAACCCAGAAAAAACCTAAAATAAACAACAACACCATTCCTATCACCATCACAAAAATGTAAGAGCCAACCTGGCCACTTTGCATCAGGCGAACACGATCGCTGCTCCAGCGCACACCTTTGCCCACACCATTCACAAAACCATCTATACCACTTCTTTCCATAAAGCGATCGAGCAGTTTTGATAAAGCGGCTATGGGACGTACAATTATTGCGTCATACAGTTCATCTACATACCACTTATTTTCCAGCACTTTTGCAAGGCCTGTATTCGGACTGAAGTTTGGTGTCTTTGTACGAACGAAAGCAAATATGATCATGATCACTGCAACACCGGTGGATAGTCCCATCAGCATCCATTCGGTACCATGCTCCAGTTCGCGCGGGTCAAAGTTTGTAACAGCTGGCTTAAGGAAAGCCATCAATGAATGATGCTCACTTAAAACCGCAGGCAAGCCCACATAGCCCCCCACAATAGAGAGTATTGCAAGAACCATCAGAGGAATAGTAATAGCCGCAGGGCTTTCGTGCAGGTGATGATGCTGCTCTTCTGTTCCGCGGAACTTGCCATGGAATGTAAGGAAGTACAAACGGAACATATAAAACGCTGTCATCATAGCGCCTGCAAGTCCGCAATAATATAACATGGGGTTATGTGCGTATGCAGCAGCCAGTATCTCATCTTTTGAGAAGAAGCCTGAAAGGCCGGGTATACCGGATATAGCAAGGCAACCAATTAAGAAGGTGATCTGCGTTACGCGCATCTTTTTCCCGAGTCCACCCATTTTGCGAATGTCCTGTTCGCCACCCATAGCATGTATCACACTACCGGAACCAAGGAATAAAAGTGCTTTGAAAAAGGCATGTGTCATAACATGGAACACAGCAGTGGTATATGCTCCCACGCCCAGTGCTATAAACATAAAGCCCAACTGGCTGACGGTTGAGTAGGCTAGTACCCTTTTGATATCGTATTGTTTAATAGCTATCGAAGCAGAAATAAGTGCTGTAGCTGTACCAACTATGGCTACTATATTCAGTGCCATTGGTGCCAGGCTGTATAGTGCACCACTGCGGGCTATCATATATATACCGGCAGTAACCATGGTTGCAGCATGGATAAGAGCTGATACCGGAGTAGGACCGGCCATCGCATCCGGCAGCCAGGTGAAAAGCGGTATCTGCGCACTTTTACCGGTAGCACCTATGAACAGGCAAATAGCTATCCAGTTATAAAGATTATTGCTGACAGCCACGTGTGAGCTGCCCAACTGACCGAAAAATTCCTGGTAAGAAAGCGTACCGTAGTTAAGCAGGATGAGCAACATGCCTACCAAAAAGCCAAGGTCACCAATACGGTTCATTACGAAGGCTTTCTTTGCAGCGTTGGTATAATCCCTGTTCTTGTACCAGAATCCGATGAGTAAGTATGAGCATAAACCAACACCTTCCCAGCCTATGAACATGATCAGGTAATTAGAACCCAATACCAGCAGCAACATGGAGAACACGAATAGGTTCAGGTAGGCAAAGTACTTCACCATACCCGCATCATCGTGCATATAAGATGTAGAGTAAACATGTATCAGGAAACCTACACCTGTAATAATTAATAAGAACAAAGAAGACAACGCATCTACCTGGAATGAAAAAGGTATTACCAGCTTGCCGGAGTTAATGAACTCAAACAAATTAACCACAACCGGGCCCTGGAACGAATCGCTTTTTACCTCGAAGAAAATACACAGGGATACAACAAAAGAAGCAAGTACTGCTACGCTGCCTATAATGCCACCCATATTCTTAGGCATCTTCTTCCAGAAGATACCATTGACCAGGAAACCAAGAAGCGGAAATAATGGTATTAAATAAACTAATTGAGTCACTTTAATGTTTTAACCTGTTCAAAATATTAATATCAACCGAATGTACCTTGCGGTACATCATTACTATTATTGCCAGTCCCACCGACACCTCGGCAGCAGCCACCACCATGATGAAGAATACAAAGACCTGTGCCTGTGCATCGCCATACATTTTGGAAAATGCGACCATGAGCAAATTCACCGCGTTGAGCATGAGCTCGATGCACATGAATATAATTATAGCGTTGCGGCGCATCAGGGTACCCATGATACCGATGCAGAACAAAGCCATGCTTAAAAACAAATAATATTGTATTGGCATCTCTTTTAATTCAAAAGTTAAAATTCAAAAGTCAAAACTTATCAACTAGTCAACCTATTAACCTATCTCCTTTACTCTTTCCTTCCTATTACTATAGCACCTATCATGGCGCTCAAAAATAAAACACTGCTTATTTCAAACGGTAATACAAACTGTGTGAACAATACTTTTCCAAGATTCTTGATCAGTCCAATACCTGTATTAGTACGCTCAAGGCTGGCAACAGGCACGTTTCTTAATGCCCCCAATATAACCAGGAACAATATACCGCCCGAAATAACACCCGCCAGTTGTATCAGCCTGTTCTTTTGCGGCTCTGTATCTGCATTCAGGTTCATAAGCATGATAACAAAGAGGAACAGTACCATAATCGCACCGGCATAAACGATGATATTCACTATAGCCAGGAACTGAGCGTTCATTAATATATAATGGCCGGATATGGCAAAGAAAGTAGCAATAAGAAAAAGTACACTGCTGATGGGGTTACGGCTCAGGATAACGCCAAGCGCGCAGCCTAATGCCATAACAGTAAGGAACCAGAATAATATTTCGTACAGACCCATATATTATTTTGACTCTTGCTTTTTAGGATGAGGAATAAGCAAGTCTTCTTTTTTATAAATGAAACCCTTGCGATCGTAGTTAGCAGGCATCACCGTTTCACTCAGGTAAACGGCATCCTTAGGACATGCTTCCTCACAATACCCGCAGAAAATGCAACGCAACATATTGATCTCGTACTTAGCTGCATATTTCTCTTCACGATACAAATTTTCCTCACCTGCTTTGCGCTCTGCGGCTTCCATTGTTATGGCTTCAGCAGGGCAGGCAAGCGCACAAAGGCCACAGGCTGTACAACGTTCACGGCCTTCTTCATCACGGTTCAAGACATGCAAGCCACGAAACACCGGGCTGAAGGGACGCTTCTGCTCAGGATAATTTATGGTAGCCTTCTTCTTAAATATATGGCTGAGGGTAATGGTCAGCCCTTTGGCAATAGCAGGCAGGTACATGCGCTCCACGAATGTCATGGGGCTACGATTCACTGCTACCGACCTATCTGTCAATTTTTCCATTTCTATTTTTTAAGCGTCCACAAGATCACTGCACCTGTTATCACCATGTTCACCAGGGCCAGCGGTATTAAAGACTTCCAGCCAAGGCGCATCAACTGGTCGTACCTGAAACGAGGTAAGGTCCAGCGGACGAACATGAAGAATAATATAAAACCGACCACTTTGGTCAATAAAACCATTACACAAATTATAGTAAAGAACAGCGGACCTGCTGCCACCTGCACCTGGTCCATGAAGGGGAAGTTATATCCGCCAAAGAACAGTGTAGCCATAATAGCCGAGCTAACGAACATATTGATATACTCCGCAAACAGGTAGAAACCAAGCTTCATAGAAGAATACTCCTGGTGATAACCCATGTTCAATTCACTTTCCGCTTCCGGAAGGTCAAAAGGCGCACGGTTCAGTTCCGCAAAAGAACAAACCAAAAATACCAGGAAGCCAATGGGTTGTTTAAAGAAATTCCAGGTAAAGTATCCATCGTGCCAAAAACCATGCTGCTGGCCTACAATCTCCCGCAAGCTCAGGGTGCTGGTTAACATCAATAGCGCAATAAGGCTGATACCCATTGCCAGCTCATAAGATATAGCCTGCGATGCTGCACGTATACTACTTAAAAGAGAGAATTTATTATTAGATGCCCATCCACCCAGCATCACGCCATATACGCCAAGGCTCACCACACCAAAAATGAACAGGATACCTATATTAATATCAGCTACCTGCAGTGCAACTACATGGCCGCTTGAAGTAACGTAATCAGGGCCCCACGGCACAACAGCACTCGTCATAAGCGCGGTAAGCATAGCCAGGCAGGGGCCAAGTATGAACAGGAAGCGTGTAGAGCTGTCCGGGATGATCTCTTCTTTCATAAAGAGCTTCAAACCATCAGCAAGGGGTTGTAGAATGCCAAAAGGGCCTGCACGGTTTGGACCGCGCCTGTCCTGCATTACAGCTGCCACCTTACGCTCTGCCCATGTAGCATACATAGCGATACCCAGCGATCCCATCAGGATCACCGATATAAGAATGACCTTTTCTATTATAAAGCTTAAGCCTATTAGCAGTAGCAGCATTTAGCGTAAAAGTAATTAGTTCGTTAAAAAAATTTACTCGTTTTTATTATTTCCTATTCTATACACTTCCCTTAAAATCATCTGAATGCGCCGGGCCTTCTATTTCCGACAACTTTATCTCCGGCCTGTTCACATCACTTATTGCATGTATATCCATCAATAGCTGGGGCTGTTTGCCGATCACTTTATCTATCAGCACATGGGCCTTTTCAGTGTTCACGTAATGCCCCTGCGATATTACGCTGGTGCGTGACACTTTAGATGGCCCTTCTATCACCCAGTCCTTAGTTTCCTTTTTCTCAAAGCGGCATTCATTACATATCCATTCTTCCACTTCGCCCCATTGGTCTTTGCGGGCTGTGACACGATATACTTCGTCACCACGCATCCACAAGCGCGTTTTGCCACTACATGTAGGGCAGTCGCGATGCGCGTCTACCGGTTTGGTAAACCAAACACGATTCTTAAAGCGGAATGTTTTATCAGTTAATGCTCCCACAGGGCACACATCTATCACATTACCTATAAATTCATTGTCCAGCGCTTTGCCCAGCAATGTGCTTATTTCAGAATGGTCGCCACGTTCCAATATACCATGCTCGCGACGGTTCGTCAATTCCTGGGCAGTGTTCACACAACGGTAGCAAAGTATGCAACGCGTCATGTGCAATTGTATATATGGGCCTATGTCTTCCTTTTCAAACGTACGACGTGCAAATTCATAACGCGTACCTTCTGTACCATGATCATAGCTCAAATCCTGCAGGTCACACTCTCCGGCCTGGTCGCACACCGGACAGTCCAGGGGGTGATTGATGAGCAGCATTTCCACTATACCTTTACGGGCATCTATCACTTTGTCCGATGTAATGTTCTTTACTTCCATTCCATCCATCACGGTAGTGCGGCAGCTGGCTACCAGCTTTGGCATGGGGCGCGGGTCTTTTTCAGAACCCTTGCTCACTTCCACCAGGCAGGTACGGCATTTACCACCACTCTCTTTAAGCTTGCTGTAATAGCACATAGCAGGCGGAGTAACATCACCACCTATCATACGCGCAGCATTCAGAATAGTTGTTCCGGCCGGAACTTCTATCGTTATATTATCGATCGTTACTTTAAACTTCGGCGCTTCAGACATACATTATCTTCTTTAAGCTGTTGCAGGAACATGTATCGGGTCGGCATAATGCGCCAGTCCGAAATTCCTTTTTTGTGATTCATCGGGGTTCAATACATGCCATTCAAATTCATCACGGAAATGGCGGATAGCAGCAGCCACAGGCCATGCAGCGGCATCGCCCAGCGGACAGATGGTATTACCTTCTATCCTCCGCTGTATATCCCATAGAAGATCTATATCGCTCATCTTGCCTTTCCCGTATTCCAGGTTCTTCAGTATTTTATACATCCAGCCTGTACCTTCACGGCAAGGGCTGCATTGACCGCAACTTTCATGATTATAAAAACGCGCGAGCGTCATAGTATGACGCACCACGCACTGGTCTTCATCCAGCACTTCAAATCCACCGGAACCCATCATGCTGCCTGTTGCAAAACCACCATCCGAAAGACTTTCGTAATTCATCAGGCGTGTTTCACCCTTAGCTGTTTTCAGCAAAAGGTTTGCAGGTAATATTGGTACCGATGATCCACCAGGTATACAAGCCTTCAGGCGCTTGCCCTTGGGTATGCCACCACAATACTCATCGCTGAAGATGAACTCTTCAACCGATATATTCATGTCTATCTCGTAAACACCGGGCTTATTAATATTACCACATGCCGACATCAGCTTACTACCTGTAGAGCGGCCAACGCCGATTTTCGCATACTCATCGCCACCCATATTGATTATGGGCACTACAGCCGCCAGTGTCTCCACATTGTTTACCACTGTTGGCCGCATCCATACACCCTGTATCGCGGGGAACGGTGGCTTGATACGCGGATTGCCACGTTTGCCTTCCAGCGACTCTATCAACGCTGTTTCTTCACCACATATATAAGCGCCCGCTCCACGGTGTACATATATCTCGCAATCGAATCCCGTTCCTAAAATATTTTTACCCAGCCAGCCATTATTTTTTGCTTCCGCTATAGCTTGTTCCAGTATGTCTACTATCCATGCATATTCTCCGCGGATGTATATATAGGTCATATTGCTACCCAGCGCAAAACTGCTCACGATCAGACCTTCTATCAGCAAATGTGGCAGGAACTCCATCAGGTAGCGGTCTTTGAAAGTACCGGGTTCTGATTCATCGGCATTACACACCAGGTGGCGTGGCACTCCTTCCGGCTTGGCCAGGAAGCTCCACTTCATACCTGTAGGGAAGCCCGCACCGCCACGGCCACGAAGCCCGCTCTTTTTCACTTCTTCCACTATCTCGTCCGGCGTCATTTTCAGCGCCTTCTCCACAGAGCGGTAACCGCCGTGTTTGCGGTAGGCATCGTAATAACGAATGCCTTCTACCTTGTCGTGCTCTAATAATAATTTCAGTGCCATATACCTGAACTTCGTTCGTGCCTTTGCAGGCACCCCTAAAGGGGCCTAATTATGCATTAGTAATATAAAAAACCCTGCGCCTTAAAGTACCCCTTTAGGGGCAGGGGGTTAAATCTTCACACTCTGCCTGCCAAACAACTTCCATCCTTTGTTCCACACCCAAACCTGCAGTACATTCAACTTGAACTGCATAGGCTTTCCCGTCATCACCACGTCAAGGTTTGTCACTCTTCTCACCAGTGCCGTATTCCCGTTCACTACTATCTCTGCCTGATCTCCATTAATGCTTGTATAGGTTAGCTTGCCATTATACAAGTCATTTATGATATCCCTTTTCGTCTGCACCCAGGCGTTCGAATGCCCGTAGTTCACTTTATCATCCAGCAGTTTCTTCAATTGCACCGTATCTCTTTTCACCAACGCATCATTCAATTCGGCTACCGCTTTCTTCAAACTTATCGTATCTGCCTTTTGCGCAAATACACCAATACTTATAAAGAGCGTTGATATAACCAGCAAGTATCGTATGATCTTTATCATATTTACTACTTCGTTGCTACCAGTTTTTTTCTGTTACCGCTATATAGTCTTCCATCGGGTCAAAGAAATAATCTGTCCATCCATTCTTGTGCTCTTTCATTTCATCCTCATCCGGCAAGTTCGTATGGCGCAGTATCACTTTAGTACCCATCACATCGTCCTTCAATAAATAATGAACTTCCGATGCGTTTGCGCCTTCAGGCCATTCTGTTGTTTTCCATGTGTAGGCCAGTTCATTAGTCCCTGTCTTCAATACTTTTCCTGTCACCCAGCCATCAAACATTTCAAACCTGCCCCCTTCTTTGTTCTCCAATATTGCCGTTCCTCCGCTCCACTTTCTTATTAAGTCTGTATCAGTGAGCAATTGCATCACTCTTGCAGGCTTCGCGGTCAATATGAATTCAAGCTCCAGGTCGAAGGCCATACAATTAATTTTTTGCTGCTGCCCTCAACTCGTCTACCAGTTTGTCTATTTTCTCTTTTGTCAAATGTTCCCTGTAGGTAGTGCCTAGTTGCATCATGGGTGCATAACCACATGCGCCCAGGCATTCTGCCGGCTTCAAGGTAAATAATCCGTCAGCCGTTGTTTCGCCTTCACTTATACCCAGCTTCTCTTTTATATAATCTATTATCTCGTCGCTGCCATTTACCATACATGGCCCTGTGCGGCATACTTCTAAAATATGTTTGCCCACAGGTTTCAGGTTGAACATACTATAGAATGTAGCCACTTCATATGCTTCAATAGGAAGTATATTCAATAGCCCGGCCACATAGTCCATGGCTTCTGTACTCAGCCATCCGCCATTCTGGTCCTGCGCCATATGTAAAAGTGGGATCAGTGCACTCTTCTCCTTCCCTTCCGGGTAGCGTGCTATGATCTCCTTTACTTTATCTAGTTTTTCTTGCGAAAATTTCATTTTCCTTTTTTACGTTTTTTATGCATCCAGTTCTCCAGCTATCACATTCAGGCTGCTCAATGCCACCACAGCGTCACTCAGCAATCCGTTCTTTACTATTTCAGGATAGGCCTGGTAATATATAAAGCATGGCCTGCGGAAGTGTAACCTGTATGGCGTGCGCCCACCATCACTTATCAGGTAAAAGCCCAGCTCGCCATTGCCGCCTTCCACTGCCTGGTATACTTCACCTGCAGGTGCATTTATTTCGCCCATTATTATTTTAAAATGATAAATGAGCGCTTCCATCTTGGTATATACTTCTTCCTTAGCAGGCAGGTGAAAGTGGTCGGCCTCCGGTGCATAGAATACATCTTTCTGCTCTGGGAATTCACGCTCTATCTGCTCTACTTTTTCCAGCGCCTGCTTCACAATGCTAAAGCTTTCCCATATCTCGCCATTGCGCACCATGAAGCGATCATAGACGTCACCTGTAGTGCCTATTGGTATTTTAAATTCAAAATCTTCGTAAGAGCAATACGGTTCAGCTACACGCACATCATAATCCACACCCGCAGCTCTCAGGTTGGGGCCTGTAAAACCGTAGTTCAATGCCCTTTCCGCACTTATCGGCCCGGCACCTATACAACGCTCCATAAAGATGCGGTTGCGGTTTAGCAGGGCTTCAAATTCTTTCATCACTTTCGGGAAGCCCTCAATAAAGTTGCGGATCTTTGTAAAAGCAGCCTCAGAAAAATTGCGTTCAAAACCTCCCACACGGCCAATGTTGGTGGTAAGGCGTGAGCCGCAAACTTCTTCAAATATCTCGTATATATGCTCGCGCCACTGGAATACATAAGTAAATGTGGTAAGCGCGCCGGTATCCACCGCAATAACCGAATTACAAACCAGGTGATCGGCTATACGCGCCAGTTCCATGATCAGCACACGCAGGTAATCAACACGCTTGGGCGTTTTAATACCCAATAGCTTTTCCACTGTCAGATGCCAGCCCATATTGTTGATGGGCGATGAGCAATAATTCAGTCTGTCGGTAAGTGTTGTTATCTGGTAGTAAGGGCGGCGTTCTGCTATCTTTTCAAATGCCCTGTGTATGTAACCTATGGTGGGCGTAGTTTCAAGCACTATCTCACCATCTATCTCTAGTATGTTCTGGAACACACCATGCGTAGCCGGGTGCGTAGGCCCCAGGTTGAGCGTGGTGCTCTGTTTTTGTAATGACTCTTCAGCTAGCTTTATATGGTGCTGCTGTTGCGGTTGTATGTCAGACATAATCTAAAACCCCAACCCCTAAAGGGGCTTTTATTATTTAAATCACTAGTCAACTATTCAATACCCTTCGCCATCTGAAAGTTCCCCTTCAGGGGCGGAGGGGTTTACCTGCCAAACATTTCATCATCCTTATCTATACGGGTTGGGTCTTCCAGTTCGTATTCTTTACGCATCGGGAAGTAGTCCATCTCGTCAACATTCAGTATGCGTATCAGGTTAGGGTGGCCTATAAAGTTGATACCATAAAAATCATAGGTCTCGCGTTCCATCCAGTTAGCGCCCGAAAAGAGCTGGGTAGCTGTAAACACATCCGGCTTTTCTATCGGCACGTATATCTTCATCCTTACGCGCACATTATTAGTAAGGCTATGCAGGTGGTAGACCACGCTCAGCTCTTCACCTTTCCTGTCCGGGAAGTGCACAGCAGTAAGGTCTGTAAGAAAACGGAAAGCAAGGCCCTCGTCGTCATACAGGAACTGCATCACCTTCAGGTTCATATCAGCAGCTGCCCTGAACGTAAGTAGCCCATAGGGTTCTTCCCACTCGGTTAGCTGCTCGCCAAACTGGCTCACAAGACGTTCTTTTACTATTTCTTTGGTCAATGCCATATATAAGTCAAAAGTAAAAAGGCAAAATCCAAAAACGTTATTCTTTTGAATTTTGACTTTTGAATTTTATTGTATTCCGTATCCTTCCAGCAATGCTTTGTACTGCGGGCCTGTTCTTCTGCGCAGGCTTTCACTTGCTACAAGGTCCTGCAACTTCAGTATTCCATCTATAATGCCTTCCGGCCTTGGGGGGCAACCGGGTACGTATACGTCAACAGGTATCACCTGGTCTATACCTTGCAATACAGAATAAGAATCAAAAATACCGCCGCTGCTTGCGCATGCGCCTATGGCTATTACCCATCGTGGCTCAGCCATCTGCAGGTACACTTCGCGCAATATCGGGCCCATCTTCTTGGCTATCGTACCCGCTACCAGCAGCATATCGCACTGGCGGGGTGTAAAGGCCATACGTTCCGAGCCGAAACGCGCAAGGTCATAGTGGGATCCCATAGTAGCCATAAATTCGATACCGCAACATGAGGTAGCAAATGGCAAGGGCCACAATGAATTTTTGCGGGCCAGGCCCACCACTTTGTCTAACGAGGTTGCAAAAAAACCTTCTCCGGAATACCCCTTGGGCATTTCCACCAGCTTCACTTTCGTATTATATTGAACCGGACGAGGCATAATCTTAATTTTTTATTGAAGATTGAAAACTGAAACATCAATCTTCAATGGTTAACAATAATATTCAATCTGCACTTTACAATTCTTCACTGTTTACTCTTCCCACTCTATCGCACCTTTCTTCACTATGTATATAAAACCACATAAAAAGAAGGCCACGAACATTATTACTGCAAAAAAACCTTCCATACCCAACTCCCTAAAATTCACAGCATAAGGATAGAAGAAAATAACTTCCACATCGAACAGGACAAAAAGGATAGCTACCAGAAAATACTTGATCGCCATAGGCTGACGCGCATTACCGACAGAGGGTATACCACTCTCAAAGTTTATCAGCTTATCCGATGTTTTTCTTTTAGGTCCAAGCAGGTGCGTCACTGCCATCATCACCACAATAAAACCTACTGCTATCACCAGTTGCAATGCTACCGGGAAATAATTAAATGGGGTGTTTTCATCCACCGCCAGTAACAAAGAGTTTATCATTGTATAGATACGCCTTGGGTATTGATTTTAAGGCATACAAAGGTAAGTTTATGTATGGAATTTACAAGATGGTTTTAAATTGTATTTCGTACCACAAAACAGAAAATATAGATTATTTAATAACGCGTTTGCATTGGGCAAAATGCTAAACAGAACTTAAATCTTATTATTTTTACTCTTGCGGCGCTAAGCCGCATTTTATTTATTGCCCCGCATATGCACAATCTTACCAAAATAAAGGTTTTCAGGACCTTGCTATGGTTCACCTACCCCTTCGCATTGGTATTCGTATACCCTTTTGCTCTAGTCAAGAAGAAGAATAGCAGTCCTTTTTTCTTTTTCCTCGACAGGTATTCTATAGGCGGCGCCCAGCGCATCCATCTTGACATCCTTGCAAGCATTTCAGATATACATAAACAATTATATTTCACCCGTTTATCTGTCGACAAGAACCTGAAAGATGTCTTTTATGCCACCCCCAATGCCGACATAAAAGACATTCATACCTGGTGCGATTACCTGTTTTTCAGGCTTTTTACCGTCCATTTTTACACTTTTTATATAAACAGGCATAAAAAAGCGCATGTTTTTAGCTCTAACAGCACCTTTTTCTATGATATGCTGCCTTTCTTCGGAAAGCATGTGATAAAAACAGAGCTCTTGCACAATTTTACCCATGGTAATAACGGCATGGAGTTCTTCGGCCTGGCTAATGTTAAATATCTCAATTATCGCATAGTATACGACAATTTTACATTAGGCAATATAAAAAAGCAATACGAAGAGTATAAGGTTGACCCGGCAATGCTCGATCGTATTAAGTTCATTGAGCCGGGGGTTTTTATTCCGCCCACTCCACATAAGGAATTCAAATACCCCATAAAAGTACTTTACGCCGGCAGGGGCGGACCTCAAAAAAGGATACCGCTGCTGGATAAGATCGCGGCTCATTGCTTACAGCAAAATAATTTATTAGAGTTTCATTTTGCCGGCCCTATGATGGACGAGCTGTCCGATTACGTAAAACAGCATTCCGTTTTTCACGGGCAGATAAGCAGGCAGGAGGACATGTATGCCTTATACGACCAATGCCATATCATCCTTATGACATCAGCTTACGAAGGTTTCCCCATGCTGATAAAGGAAGGCATGGCTTGTGGTTGTATACCGGTGGTTACAGATCTGGTGGGCAATAAAACCCACCTGCAGCATATGAAGAACAGCCTGCTGATAAATGATTTTGAGAACGAAGAGGCAGTGGTTAAAAATGGCATTGCTAACCTTGAGATGCTGAAGAACGACCTTGCACTAACAGAATCATTGTCGGAACGCGCATATAAATATGCCCGCGACCACTTCAACAGGGAAAATTTCCTAAAGTCCTACCGTAAGTTTTTTTTGTCTTAACTAATACTTACTGCTTAATAGCTATCCTGCCAGTATTATCCATACGGTTAAGCAGTATCTGAATATTGTTTTCAGCAAAATATTCATCCACCGCCTTGCGAGCTCCTTTCCAGAACCCGTAATCGTCTATAATAAGTACGCCACCTTTCTGCAGCCTTGGAAAAAGGTGTGTCAGCTCGTGCTTGGTCGACTCGTACCAGTCGGTATCCAGCCTGAGCAAAGCAATTTTTTCAGGAACATTTGAAGGTATCGTATCTTCTACCATTCCTTTCACGTAATGGATATTAGACTCGGGGTATTTTGTAGTGCTCATTCCTTGCTGCACCGTTTCAAGTGCAGAATAGGCCCAGACCTGGCTGGTTTCCTTGTTGCCTTTGGCAAGCAGGCTTGCGGCGCTTTGGTTTGCAAGATCCGCGTCCACTTCGGTGGGGGCACTCATACCCTCAAAAGTATCATATAAGTACAATTGCCTGCTTGTATTATTATCTTGCATCAGCGTTTTTGCTACGGCCATCATACTGCCGCCGCGCCATACCCCGCATTCCACGATGTCACCTTCCACCTTATGCTTATTGATATATTTTACAGCCTCAATTAATCCATAAATACGCTCCTTACTTGTCATAGTATAAGAATTTACCGTATTCCAGATGTTATTATGGACATCTTCAAAATCACTGTGCATTCCAGCGTAGGCACCCCCATCGGTTTTCACTATATCGTAGTTCATCGAATTGAGAACCTTCCTGATGATCTTTTTCATGCTTCTGAATTGTGGCTGGCAAATGTATGAAAAAAGCAATTTATCTTCGCATTATGAAACACCTATATCTTATCGTAGTCCTATCGCTGCTTTCATTATGCTCGTCCGGACAAGCCACATTGGTGGCCCACTGGGATTTTAACGGCAATACTAACGATGTAACCGGCAACGGGCTTAATGGCATCGGCATGAATCTCACACCCGCTGCGGGTTTTTCCGGCAATCCTAATACTGCCTACTCATTTAACGGCACCAGCTCGGGTATAGATGTTCCATATAACCCCCTAATGAATTTAAACACCTGGAGCATACATGCATTGATAAAACCCTTGGGATATTACCAGGGACCTTGCCAGGCAAATTATATTTTATCCCGCGGTCATGAATATACAGATGACTATTATGCTACTTACTTTCTCGATAATCCTTATGATCTGAATTGTACCACCTTTTACCCTGATAGCCAGGTTATAGAAGCTATGCCCGCAGGGAATATGGCGGCATATGGTCCGGAATTCAGGTCCGGATATTTTATTCATCTCAATACATGGTATTGTCTTGCCGCCACCTATGCAAATGATACCGTGAAAGTGTACTTCAATGGTATGCTGGCAGCTGCAGTACACTGGACATATCAATACGGGGCAGGGACCACAGCGGCATTGAGCATCGGGTACTACAATTACGGCCTTCCTACGTATCCATATTGGTTTAATGGGATAATGGACGATGTACGCCTCTATAATGGGGTCTTGTCGCAACCACAACTCGATTCCTTATGTAATGCTTTGGAAGTCGTTACTCCAGGCACGATAGTATATGATTTTAGCAGCAATGTAATTTGCAATACTGCAGCATTCAATGCTAGCTATATCAGTGGCAATGCCGCCTCACAATATTCCTGGTCCTTCGGCGATAATACCAATGGTACGGGCAATCCCGCAACGCATTCGTATGCATCCGGCGGCACCTATACAGTTACATTAATTGTTAATGACACAGCGGGCAATGCCGATACAATTACACACCAGGTGACTGTTTCATCCGGCAACTTTAATTATGCAATTAGTAACAACCTGGTTGGTTGCCGAACTATTCAGCTAAATGCAAACTACATGAATGGCGATACGGCTACGCAATTTCTTTGGATATTTGGCGACAACAGCCCCACAGGCAGCGGCTCCCAGGTTACACATACTTATAGCCAGAGCGGCACTTATGATGTTAAGCTGGTGCTTACAAGCGCCCTTGGTTGTATTGACACGGTAACAACGCAGGTGATCATCAACACTAATATCAGCTACAGCATCACGTACACGCAACTCAACTGCAGAACAGCCCGTTTGATTGCCAACCATATAAGTGGCGATACAACAACACAATACGTTTGGCTGTTCGGCGACAACACGCCCAACGGCGCAGGCAATCCTGTTACACACAGTTATCCACAAAATGGCTCTTATATTGCCCGGCTGGCAGTTATGAATAGTGCAGGCTGTACCGACACTATTTCACTACCTGTAAGCCTGGCCTTTGATATCAATTACAGCATCGCCGACTCCGGCATAGATTGCAAGACAGCACAGCTCACTGCAACACATTTAACTGGCGATACGGCTGCACAATTCCAATGGCTATTTGCAAATGGTGACACTGCTTCTTCCAATCCTGTGATTCATACCTTCCCCAATACGGGCGCAAACACCGCTGACCTGGTAATGGTCAACTCGCTTGGTTGCCGCGATACTATGAGTTATAATTTTACCATCCTATATCAATTATTTGCCGATTTTACGTTTACTCCTGATCCTCCGGAAAAGAACAAACCTGTTCAATTCCACAATGCATCTTCGCCCGCTGCTGTAAAATTCTCATGGGATTTCGGTGATAGTACGCACAGTGCTGAAGAAAACCCTCTTAAACTGTATGACAGGACAGGCGTTCACAAAGTGTGCCTTACTGCTACTGATTCCAACGATTGTTCTGCTACGGCCTGTAAAGACATACTTGCTGACGTTACAGAGATCATTGACATCCCCGATGCCTTTAGCCCCAATGGCGACGGCATAAATGATGTCCTCTTTGCAAGGGGCTTCGGTGTTGCAACAATGACGCTCAGTGTCTACAACCGCTGGGGCCAGAAAATATTCACCAGCACCGGCCTTCAGGTAGGCTGGGATGGCACATACAAAAGCAAGCCCCAGCCCGACGAAGCATACGCATATGTAATCGATGCAGTTTTTGTTAGCGGCCGTACTTTCCATAAACAAGGAAACGTTTCAATACTCCGGTAGCAGAATTTTCGATAATAAACCGTCTTTAATGAAGAAAAAAACATTGATGCCTATCTCCCCTGTCAAATTTGTCTCGGCACAGCCCGGTACCAGTTTGAAAAAAATTGTTTTAACCCTGCTGCTCAGTTTAGTCGCCTGCACCATCTATGCACAGGTGGTGATCAATAAATATGCTGCAGTCTTAGCCTACGATCCCTGCAAAAACAATATCACGGTAGACCTCGCTACAGACTTTGGCATTGGTGACACCATTCTTTTGATTCAAATGAAGGGTGCTACCATTGATACTACCAACACTGCAGCATTTGGTTCTGTACTTAATTATAATGGCGCAGGCAATTACGAGCTTAATACCATAGAGTCAAAGGTGGGCAATGTGCTTACACTTCATTACGTAATGGCACGCAATTACGATATACCCAATGGCAAAGTGCAGATAGTTCGTGTACCTTATTACCAGAATTATACCATTAGCCAGCCACACACTTGCCTGCAATGGGACGGTAACAAAGGCGGGGTCTTTATGATCAACGTGGCCAATACGCTTACCATGAACGACAGCATTAGTGTAAGCAATAAAGGGTTCCGGGGTGGTATCGCGTTATTGTCTACAATTAGTAACACCTGTAATGAAACAAATTACTTTTACGATGCCGCATCCAATAAAGGGGCAAATAAAGGCGAAGGAATCGCCGACATTGGCATTGATAAAACTTATGGCAAGGGCAGCCTGGCAAATGGAGGTGGAGGCGGTAATGCGCACAATGCAGGCGGCGGTGGCGGCAGCAATGGTGGCGTTGGGGGACAGGGAGGCAACCAATACCCTCATTGTCCGCCTGTCGCTCCGGGCACCAATGGCCTTGGCGGTATCGGGCTCAATTATTCCAACGTTCAAAATAAAGTCTTCCTCGGTGGCGGTGGCGGTGCAGGCCATGGCAATGATCTATCCGATAAACCCGGCGGCGCAGGCGGAGGAATAGCTATCATTTGGGCCAATACCCTGGTGGGAAATGCCAAAGCAATAAACGCAAATGGTGAGACCCCTTTTGATTGCGGTGGCCCCTTCGTAAGTTGTGCAAACGACGGGGGCAGCGCCGGGGGTGCGGGTGGTACCGTAATACTGAAAGTAAGTAACTATACGGGCAGTTCGCCTGTAAATGCAAAAGGTGGCAAAGGTGCTGACTTTTGGTACAATCCACCGAATGCTGCGCTGGAAGCTGGCCCCGGTGGTGGCGGCGGCGGCGGCATTGCCTGGTTTTCTCAGACAGTCGCTCCACCTGCTGTAACAAATACTTTGACCGGCGGAGCAAATGGTGTAGATCCGCAGTTTGCTAACAATAATAATGGGGCCGCACCGGGAAATAACGGGCAAACTTTAAACAGTCTTGTATTCAATTTCCCGACCGATACTTTCGCCATCACTTTTAATTTTAACGTTACCGAAACGACAACTGCCTGCAATACCTTGCAGTTCAGTAATACCAGTACAGGTACACCACCCATCATTTCCTGGTTCTGGGATTTTGGCAATGGCACCTCTACGCTGCAAAACCCCACTCATACTTTTCCGGCTGCTGGTACCTATACAGTAACCCTTGTAGCAACGGACAGCATTGGTTGCACTGACACTTTTTCTCATACTGTAACAGTGATATCCAATATTAACTACAGCATACTTGATTCATCCCTCAGTTGCACCGCCGTTAGGCTCACTGCAAATTATATCAGCGGCAATACCGCCACCCAATACACATGGCTTTTTGGCGATAACAGCCCTTCAGGTAGCAGCAATACCGTTATGCATACTTATCCGCAGAGCGGCACTTATAACGTCACCCTTATCGTAAACGATGGGCTAGGCTGTGTCGATACCATCACCAAAGCTATTACGCTCACAGGTGGCTTGAACTATACCATCACAGATGTTGCTCTTAATTGTAAAACCGTGGAGCTCTCCGCGCAGTGGCTAAGCGGCGATACCGCTACAAATTTCCTGTGGATCTTCAGCGATAATACTACTGCCACCGGTACGCCGGTTACTCATATTTACAGCCAAAACGGCACCTACACTGTGGCACTTGTAGTATCAAATAGCCTGGGCTGCCTCGATACGTTTCACTACACGTTTACCCTACCGGTCGATATCCACTACAGCATTACTGATTCAGGCATCGACTGTAAAACGGCAAAACTGACCGCAAGCTACCTAACTGGCGATACTGCTTCCGGATTATTATGGCTCTTCCCCGATGGTGATACAGCTTCTTCAAACCCTGTGGTTCATACTTTCCCCAACACGGGCGCAAATACCGCCGGCCTGGTAATGATCAACTCGCTAGGTTGCCGCGACACTATGAGTTATAGCTTTACCATCCTGTATCAATTATTTGCCGATTTTACTTTCACGCCCGATCCTCCGGAAAAGAACAAAC
>APMI01002976.1_pt1 | contig 57196 bp, 62 predicted proteins | sample 667938 | NCBI WGS metagenome assembly APMI01 (sample SAMN01084076, study PRJNA167559) | wastewater metagenome | biome: Wastewater | place: Denmark: Ejby Moelle, Odense | collected 2011-11-28
TGCTTGTAGCTGGAGCCGTAGGTGAAGTAGACCTTGCGTTCCGACACGCTGACTGCGAACAGCAGCAAGTTGGATTTGAAGTCAGTCTTCCCAGAGTTCATCCAGCCAGAGCATTGCTTGACGCGCCCGACCATGTAGTCGGTGAAGGACGGGCTGGACCCGAAGGTTTGAACCGTCACGACATGCACGTCTGCACCGCTCAGCTTGAGCGCAGCAGCTTCGAGCGAAGCCTTGCTGCTTCCCAGGATGTTGGCTTCGTCGACCACTACCTGCGAGCAGGAAGGGTCATCGGCATAGGCTGGCGCGGACCCAAGGGCCACAACGCCACCAAACACCATGACGGCCAACAGACTGGCGAGCAGTCTTCGAAATAGTGACACTATCGTCACCTCTTTCCATGTGTAGTGAATTGGGAATGGACTGCCTTTCGGTACATCAAAAGACGGTCCGAAAAACCATTGTATATTATACCATACAATGTACCATTTAGTCAATATCTGTCGTGACCTCCTACCTCAGACTTGTGTTATTCCACTTATGCTTCATAATGGTAAGTAATGAGTCACCAAGTAAAAAAGAAACTTGGCGTTACGCTCCACGCGGGTGGAGCGGAATTCCGTGTATGGGCACCCTTTGCAAAAAGTGTTGCCATTGAAGGGACGTTTACTCCCAATGGTCCCATTGGTCTTCAGAGTGAGAACGATGGCTACTGGGCGGTGCTGCTCTCAGATGTTGAGGCAGGACATAACTACAAATACGTTATTGAAACCCAAGACGGAACAATTCTGCACAAAAATGATCCACGAGCACGAGCAATTACTAGTAGCGATAAAGGTTTTTCAGTCGTGGTCGACAATGCGTTCGATTGGGGCGACGACATGTTTATGCCCATTCCCAAAGAGCAACAAATTATCTATGAGCTGCATATTGGTACGTTTAATCGTGTCGATGCCAGTACACCCGGCACTTTTACCACTGCCATCGATAAGCTCGATTACTTACGCGATTTGGGTATCAATATGGTTGAGCTGATGCCCGTGACCAGTATGGCTTATAGCAACGGCTGGGGGTATGCACCGAACCACATTTTTAGTGTCGAAAGCATGCTTGGCGGTCGGCATGGTCTTATGCAGTTCGTCAAAGAGTGTCATAGCCGTGGGATAGGCGTCATACTCGATGTTGTGTACAACCATTTTTATGGCGACACTGATTTATGGCAATTTGATGGATGGAGCGAGAACGGCCGGGGAGGAATTTATTTCTACAATGACTATAGGGGCGACACTCCGTGGGGCGGACGTCCTGACTATGGCCGCCCTGAGGTGCGCCAGTTTATTCTTGATAACGTAACGATGTGGCTCAATGAATATCGGCTTGATGGCTTACGGATTGATAGTACTATTTATATGCGCAATACTGAGGGCTTCCCCAATGACCCCGAGCATGATCTGCCCGATGCGTGGCAGCTCATGCAAGACATTACAACCCTTGCACACAAAATCAACCCAGGGGCGCTTGTTATTGCGGAGGATTTTTCATGTACCGAATATATCACTAAGTCTCGCCACGATAGTGGTGCGGGCTTTGACGCCCAGTGGGAGCTTGGCTTCCCACATGCGCTGCGCAGTGCGCTGGGGCTTACGTATAATTACCCTCAAACCCTGAGTGACATTAATCGAGAGCTGCTTCGCAAGTATAATGGCAACGCCTTTGAGCGTGTCATATTTAGCGATTCTCACGATACTGCAGCTAATGGTTCGGTGCGTTTAAACCAGGCTGTAACGCCTGCCGATGCCAGCAGCTTATACGCACGTCAAGAGGCATTGCTCGCCGATGCCATTACTCTTACAGGGCCAGGCATCCCTATGCTACTGCAAGGTGCCGAGTTCGTTCAGGAGGGCGCGTTTAATGACTGGCAAGAGCTAGACTGGGAGAACGCTGTTAAGTACAGTGGGCTGGTTACTGCCCATCGCCATCTCATTGATTTACGACTCAACCGCTACGATAACACTCGAGGCCTTCAGGGTGAATCAACCGCCATTTTCCACCAAGACGACGTGAACGCTGTGATTGGCTATCACCGCTGGAACTTGGGTGGCCCCAAAGATGACGTATTAGTAATTGTTAACTTCGGCAAACAGGAGCTTCACAATTATCAGCTCTACCTGCCGCGGCCTGGCACATGGTCCGTCCGCTTTAATAGCAGCTGGCAGGGCTACAGCAAAGACTTTAGAGAACTCACCTACGATGCAGTAACGGCTATCGAAGGCGAGATGACCACGATTGCTCTTCCGGCATTTGGTGTGATTGTTTTATCACAGGAATAGAAAAAACTCCGGGGCTAGCGCGTAATCCGCACGAGACCCGGAGTTCAGGGGTCTTACTCAGCGTCAGCAGAGCCAAGACGGAAGATGCTTCCATCAAGGTATCGTGCGAACGTCAGATCCAGACGATTGTCGATCCTCTCCAGTTGGTGATGGGCATGGCCTAGTCCGTCGGGCGACTCTCCCTGTCCAGTGGGCGAAACACTCCCCCCATAGAACAGGTGGACCGCCACAACTTGGCCGTGAGTGTCGAAATCGGTGTAGTACCGCACGTGCTCATCCTCGTAGAACGGGGGGATGTTGGCACTGCGGCAATACTCCGCCTTCTGAGCTTTGTCCGTCTCGTCCTCGTTAGCCGCAATCCATTCCATCAGATGATGACGAGCGACGACGTACTCAAGGTTGAGCGCGGCAAGACCCAGCTCGCGGCTAAGGATCTCTGCTCTCTCTTGGAGAACTCGCGCATCTGCGTTCAGCCGATCACGCACTTCTCTCGCCAAGCGAGCTTCTGCTCCATACGCATTTCGCCTGGCCACCCGTCGCCGAGCCTTCTCGCCTTGATTAGCGCGGTAGGAACGGTTTGCCAGTCGCTGCTTCTTGTCGTGGTTTTCCTGCGCGGCATCTGCCTGCGCCTGATAACCTCGTGCCTGCTCCTCAAGGTCCTGTGCTTCAGCACGGATCTGGGATACGCGCCAACGGGCTCCGTCCCGTTTACGGCGTGCCGAATCTAGTTCGGCCCGGAGCTGCGTCAGCGCTTCTCGCGACACACAGAATCACCATCCTTGTCGTTGATCGTAGGTACAGCGTGTCAAATGACACAACACATGATATATTTTAACATAATTCCTGCTAATTACAATAGTCTATGCGTAGTCAAGCGTCGCAATAACTGGACGATGGTCAGAACCAACATCGTTCAAAACCCTATAATCTACTGTACTAAAGTGTTTTGAGCCAAACATCCAATCGATTTTTGCAAGTCGTACTGCGGGCATCCACTCCAGCCCAGCTTGTTTTGCACTAATGGTACGTTTTCGCCCAGTATCAAGATCATGAAGCGTTGTGTGGGCCAAAAGATACTCTACTGTCGTACCCGCTGCCATTTCCTGCACCCGCTCTGCCATGCTGACTATCAATGGGTGTCGCACAAGCTTTGTGCCTAAACCTGCGGTTCGAGACCGAGCAAACTTTGCAAACCACGCGTTTTCGTGCATAGCATTAAAGTCTCCCAGTGCAACCACGCGATCTATGGAATGCTGGTTAATGACCTCAACAACTGTAGCAACTTGCTCCATTCGAAGTGATTCAGTTCGATCGTCAAGGTGAACGCCAACTATATGCAGCCTCCGATTGTCATCATCTCGACATACTACCTCAAAAAACTTACGTCCAGCTTTACCCAGCTGGTGAATATGCGTGGTTTCCACTGGCAGCCGACTCAATACCGCAAGGCCCAAGCCAGGTGCGCGCGAGTCATCGTAGGGCATAAGGTTCACCGTATAGCCAAGAGCACGTATTGCAACACTCACCCGCTCCTCCAGCTTATTAATAACCCCAAACTCAGGAATGACAACAATATCTGCATTCAGTCGTTTCAAAACTGAAAGTGCCTTATGCGGCGTTGCTCGTCGGGTTTTTGTCCCTTCAACGAACATTCCCTCGGCATTCCATGTAACAACCCGCAGCCTGCTCATTACATTTTAGCCTTTATTTCCGCTATCAAATCGCGTAGTTCAGCGGCACGTTCAAATTCCAAGTTAGCGCTTGCAAGGTTCATTTGCCCCGTCAAGTCCTTCACAAGACTCGCGTATTCATCTTTTGGAATCTTATTCAGATTCAGTTTTTCTTTCGTGTCTTCTTTTTGCGGAATAATCGCCCTCAGTCCTTCGTCAATCGCCTTATCAACACCACGGGGGGTTATGCCGTGCTCTAGGTTGTATGCCTCTTGAATTTCACGGCGGCGATTCGTTTCATCAATTGCCGCTTGCATGCTTCGTGTGATTGTGTCCGCATACATAATAACCGCACCCTCAACATGACGCGCCGCACGTCCGATTGTTTGTATCAGCGAACCCTCACTGCGCAAAAATCCTTCTTTATCTGCGTCAATAATTGCCACAAGGCTGACCTCGGGAAGGTCGAGCCCCTCTCTGAGCAAGTTAATGCCTACCAGCACGTCATACACACCCATACGCAGATCGCGCAAAATGTCACCACGTTCTAGCGTGTCTACCTCGCTATGAATATAGGCGGTTTTCATACCCAATTCCACCAAATGCGCGCTCAAATCTTCGGCCATGCGCTTGGTAAGCGTGGTGACCAACACACGTTGACGTTTAGCGGTTCGATCGCGAATTTCTGCAATCAAATCATCAATCTGCCCATCAATCGGTCGAACATCAATTGCTGGATCGAGCAAGCCGGTAGGGCGTATAATTTGTTGAACGGGTTCGGGTGAATGACTCAGCTCATACTCACCTGGGGTAGCCGAGACATAGATTGCTTGATGAATGTGTTTATCAAATTCATCAAACCGCAAGGGCCGATTATCAAGGGCACTGGGTAAACGAAAACCATATTCAACCAATATCTCTTTACGGGCACGGTCACCGTTATACATACCTCGCACTTGCGGCAAGGTGACATGACTTTCGTCGACAAATAACAAAAAATCATCTGGGAAATAGTCGAGCAATGTTGCCGGCTGTTCCCCGGGTTCACGGTTTGTTAAATACCTGCTATAGTTTTCGATACCTTTTACAAAACCAGTTTCTTCGAGCATCTCTAGGTCAAATTTTGTTCGCTGGCTCAATCGTTGGGCTTCAAGATGCTTATCGTGTTGCTCAAAATACGCCAAACGTTCTTCAAATTCCTGCTTGATACCATCAATCGCACGGAGCACCTTTTCTTTTGGTGTCACATAGTGACTACTTGGGAAAATGTTAACGCTCGTCGGCTCACCAAGAATCTCACCCGTCAGCGGATCAATGTTGGTAATTCGATCCACATCGTCACCAAAAAACTCAATTCGAAATGCTGTGTTACTTCCGGCAGGAAACACGTCTACCACATCGCCGCGAACCCTAAATGTTCCTCGGCCAAAATCAATATCATTGCGGTGATATTGAATGTCTGTAAGCTGACGAACAAACTTTTCCTGTACACGACGCTCACCTACCTTGATGCGAATTGACATGTCGCTATAATCATCTGGCGAGCCAATACCATAAATACAACTTACACTCGCAACAATAATTACATCACGACGGGTCAATAGCGCACTCGTCGCCGCATGCCGTAATCGATCAATTTCTTCATTAATCGCAGAGTCCTTTTCAATGTAGGTGTCACTGCTCGCAATATATGCCTCCGGCTGATAGTAATCAAAATAGCTTACAAAATAATGTACTTCGTTATCAGGAAAGAACGCTTTAAACTCACTAAACAGTTGCGCGGCAAGTGTTTTGTTGTGCGCCAATACAAGGGTAGGTGCGTTACGCTTAGCAATAATGTTTGCCATCGTAAACGTTTTACCGCTTCCTGTTACGCCCAAAAGTGTTTGCTCTCGTTTACCACTATCAAGGCCCTCTAGCAATGAGGCAATTGCCGTTGGCTGATCACCAGTTGGTTGGTACTTCGAAGATAGGCGAAAGTTGCTCACCGTTCTATTATACTATCTTCTCAGCCTGCACGCTTCATGGGTATCGATGAATCATTCGATTCCCGATAGGTACCAGGGTCATGAAAATCAGCGTATTTTTTATCCAGCGCTTCAACTACTTTTGCCACTAACTTCTTGGGATCAGTATCATAGATGACATCTTTACCGCCCGGTGCCTCAATATGCTTAAGAAGTGTCGCCGCATAGTCGGCCAAACCGCCACTTCCCAACAACACACCACATACTTTTCGGCTTTCAAGTGCTGTTGCAAGCTCGTGTAGACTACCCATACGACCGCCGACGGTGATGACAGCATCCGAGCTCCGTACGAGGTGTACATCACGTCCGACATACTCCATGCCAGTAAAATTAATGTAATCAAACTCTTTTGTTGGCAGACGGTACGTACTTACATGCTCACGAAACGAGCTAGCGGGACTAAAGCCAATAGAGCTTCCCTTGCTATTCTTGACACTTACAAACCCCATTGCTGCATAGTGCGGTAAACCAACGGTGGCGCCAGTTAGCAATGTTTTGCCAGCCCGCGCGATTTCTGCACCAAGCGCGAATGCTTGATCGTGGGAATCACCCACCGTCTCACCAGCCGCAGCACCCGATACACATATTTGATATCTCATTCTCTCACCTCCTCAGCCTTATACCAGTCAGGGGCATTGTTTATATACTTTTCAACTTCCGCTCTTGGGAGTAATCCCGCTTGTGCACCAAGCTGCTGCACCACACTCATACTGTTAATCGGTGCCCAGGTAAGGGCTGTATCGATCGTTTCACCAAGAGCCAAGGCTGCAACAATTGTGCTTGCAAATGCATCGCCCGCTCCTGTTCTATCAAGTGGAGGAGCCGGATCAGGATAGTTAGGTACTTTGTAGAGCGTATTGTCATGCAGCGCGTAGGAGCCATTGGGGCCGTCCGTGATAACGACAACAGTTGGTCCTAGCTCATGGAGCCCATCAGCAAGTCCGCGCACATCATCATAAGACCCCCCAATGACCTCGACCGCTTCTTCACGATTCATTACTACAATATACGACCGCTCGTAAATTTTCTTTAGCTTTTCAACTCCCCACTTAAAGTGGAATGTTCCAGGCTGAAAAGCCAGCTTTATGTCGGAGTGAGCGCCCAAATATTCAAGCATATCTTGATGCAAATGCCAGCTATCGGAGCTAATAAGCGACAAGTATATCCAATCCGGAGTTGTCGCTGGTTCTTTCCATCGGTAATCGTATGCCTCATTCTTTACTAGAATTGTCCTATCGGCGCCATAACGCAGTACATAGTAAGTATTGCTGGGTGTATTCTTCTGCTTAATGAGCGGTGTGGTGTCGATTTTCTCACTCGTCATATACTGAATTGAGTCTTGTGCCACCTGGTCATCGCCCAACCAACTCATCATCCCAACTCGTAGGCCAAGCCGCGCGCACGACACGCCAGCGTTGGGCGACGGCCCTACGCTCGTTACAACATCTGCCTTTTCATACGGCGGCTTACTGCCAAAAGGTAGGCTTAGTCGTTTACTTCCATCTTCGTCAGTATCGATTCGTGCTTCATCTTCAAGCAATTTTATAAATACATCGGTAAATATATCACCAATACACAAAACATAGGGTGGCTTTTTTTGGCCATCAAGCCCTTCTTGTACTTTGTGTTCATGGTAGTCAGTCATATCACATACATCCATACCCGCCTGCGATACCAACTCTTCGATTGTTACCTCATCATCACCATCTGCTGCAACGTAGCGCGCCATTAACCCATGTTGCAGCTGGCATTTCATGTGCATCGTCGTACGTTGTTCATATGTTCTTGTGGCATTTTCGCGAATATCATCGTAATTAAACGATATAACCCTCCCTGCGTACGATAACCCAACGTCGTCGGTATTCGAATATAACTCACGGTCACCAGCATGTGCGTTAAGTGCCCGATACAGCTCAATTTCGGTTGTATCGCCCGGGTCTAGGCCAAGCCTTCGCATCACCGCGTGGGCACGGGTTGTAATATCAGCAATATACGCTACATCAACACCTTTATTACCCGTCATCGACTCAAGCTGCCGAAGTGTCGTGCTAAACATTGGCTCCTTCGCATCAAGAAGTTGCTGCAAGTACCGTGCCATTACTGTACCTCCCTGGGGTTTACCACGCGCTCATGGATTGGCATTTCGTGTAAACGCACCCCTTTATGCAAGATTCCAGCCTTTGCGCCAATTTTTGTCACAACACTTGTGCTATTGGCACTCGCAAAAATAATTGACTCTTTGAGTGACTTACCTTGGCACCACTGGCTTAAGAAGCCACTTGCAAATGCGTCGCCTGCCCCCGTCCTATCCACCACCGGCACATCTTCGTACATTCCTGCACGAACAATCGTCTTGCCATCCGTCGCTACAACCCCATTGGGTCCATCACTCACGATGGCAACAGGCACGTAATGTAGCGCGTGTAGCGCTAGTTCTTCACAGGTGCTACCATCAACAATCATCGCCATTTCTTCTTTGTTGCAGCAGAGTACATCAACGCTGTCCAAAAGACTCTTAAGCCGCTTTGGGTCGGCCAGCTCTGGCCCAGCCGGGTTGAGCATCACCTTTACGTTATGCTTTTCTGCTACGTCAATAATGTGACGAAGCAATGGCAAGCCGCCTTCACCCAAAGAAGTTGGATAAATCCAATCAACACCAGCAATAGCATCATAGTTCAACTTTGGATGCTTACCACCTGCATACCCACGGTGATTCAATATCGTTCGCTCACCATTCGTCGCAATCATAATAACCGAATAACCTGATTGAAATTTTTCATCTTGCACCGTTTGCGAAGTATCTACACCCTCGTCATCAAGCGCCTGAAGAATCGTATTACTTGCCGGGTCATGCCCCAATGCCCACATATAGCTTGCATCAACCCCTTGGCGTGCCAGTGTTACCGCAACATTCGTTGCATTACCGCCAGTACTAAACGTCACATCCTCTACTTCCATTTTGAGGCCAAGCGGTAAGTGGGTGTACACATGCTTTCCTTCTTTGTGCGGGTCAAACTCATCGCTCTTCAAGAATACGTCTTGCGTGGCCTTACCTATACTAAGTATTTTTACCACTAGCGAACAGCCTTTCCTGCACTCCCAAAAGCAGTGATTTTTTCCTCTACAACCTTTTGTACAGCACCATACACTTCAGGCATCAACTTAACAACAGCATATTCGCTTGGGTTGTCACGCAATACTTTTTCAAGTGTTTCACGGAATACGACGCGCATATCACTGTTGATATTAATTTTACTGACCCCAATTTTTGCCGCTTCCTCAAAGTAGTGGAGTGGCGTACCTGAACCACCGTGCAAACTAATTTGGCAATCAAGTGCTTGGCGAATCCGTCCGAGCAAGTCTAAATCAAGTTCCTTAGGAACAGGGTACTTTCCGTGCAAATTACCAATTGCCGCTGCAAAGGTGTCAATCCCCGTTGCGTCCTGGAATGACTTTGCACCTTCAGGTGTGCTAAAGGTTTTTTTAATTTCCTCGTAGTTAATCTCTTCAGTATGTAGGTTGCTACTACCGCCAAAGTAGTGCGGCTCACTTTCTACCAATGCACCGGTAAACCTTGCATATTCAACTACTTCTTTCGTTTTCGCAATGATTTCTTCTTCGCTTGCATCATGGTTCGCTTGGCTAATATCAATATGAATGAACTCAAAACCAGCGTCAATCGCTCGTTTGCAGTCTTCAACGGTTGGGCTATGGTCGAGGTTAATGTATATCTCAATCCCATACTCGTCACGATAGTTATCCACCATGTCGCGAATGTTTTCAAGACCTAATGCTTTTACTTCACCATCACTCACTTCCACGAGCACTGGTGCATTCAGCGTTTGCGCTGCTTTACATACAGCAATTAACGTTTCTTGATTGTCAATATTAAATGCACCCACCGCAAATCCTTGCTGGCGACTTCTTTGCATCAAGTGTCGAGCGCGCAGTGTCCTGTCTCGAATTTCAGCTATTGTCAGTCCCATATATGTCCAAGCCCCCTAAAGTTGTTACGCTTATCTGTTATACAGTATAGCGCATTCACTGTTGATGCACTAGTAAATTTATAGACGATGAAACAACTAGAAGCCAGCTTTATATTGCGGTCGTGAATCAACAAATGCTTTTGTGCGCTGCGCAATAGTATCATCTGCTAAACCAAGCTTTTGGTGAACTTCAAGCGGAGCACCCGATTCACCGTAACGGTCCATTACACCGATTCTTAGCAGTGGTGCGGGCATTTTATCGCACAATAGTTCGGCGATTCCGCCACCAAACCCACCAGCTGCTTGGGCATCTTCACAGCTCACTGCCCGCCCTGTCTTTTTTACTGATGCAATGATTGTCGCTTCGTCTAAGGGCTTCACTGTTGGCACGTGCACTACTTCAGCCTTTACGCCTTGTTCAGCCAGCGTTTGGGCTGCCTTCAACGCATAGGGCGTTTCAATGCCGGTTGCCAGAATCGTCACATCGGTTCCTTCGCGCAAAACATATGCCTTGCCTACCTCAAAAGGACTATCGGGAGTAGAAAAAATCGGCGTCTTCTCGCGCGCAATACGCAGGTAGCATGCGCTTGGATACTCAGCGATTGCTTTCGTTGCTTTTTCAGCCTCCACACTATCGCCCGGGCAAACCACAACCATATTTGGCATCACTCGCATCAGTGCGATATCTTCAAACATTTGGTGTGTTGCGCCATCGGGCCCAACAGTTGATCCACTGTGTGCGCCCACCATTTTTACGGGTTGCTCGTTCAAAGCGGTGGTGGTTTTAATTTGCTCCCAGTTTCGGCCCGGGCTAAACGCTGCATAGCTTGCTGCGAAAGGTATTTTACCTGCTAGTGCGAGCCCACTAGCAATAATTGGCAAGTTTTGCTCTGCAATACCTACCTCAATATAACGATCAGGAAATGCCTCGGCAAATAAATGCATTTGAACGCTTTCTACTAAGTCAGCACATAAACCAACGATGTTTGGATTGGCTTCACCAGCCGATTTCAAGCCACGTCCAAAACCTGCTCGAGTCGGCTCAATATCTGGGGTATCTGTGAACAATTTGTCGTTTAGTGGATAGTTCATATTATTCGTGCTCCGCTCGTATTCTACCGCCCATGGTGCGCAGTTCTTTTAATGCCTCTCTTGCCTGATCCTTGTTAGGCGGAATACCGTGCCACTTATAGTCATATTCCATAAACTCAACGTTCTTACCAGGAATTGTATGGGTAATAATGCAGCTTGGTCGGTTCTCAATAGCCTTTGCCATACCCACTGCGTCGATGATGCTGTCGATGTTGTGACCATCGATTTCCTGCACATGCCAGCCGAATGCTTCCCACTTGGCTCGCAAGTTCTCAAGTGGCATTACATCCTCGGTTGGCCCATCAATCTGAATATTATTCCTGTCAACAAATACAACGAGCTGACTCAGTTTGTATTTGCCCGCAAACATAATTGATTCCCAGTTGTTGCCCTCATCGAGCTCCCCATCACCTGTCACAACATACACCCAGCGATGGGGTTGGTGATCAAGATACTGTAGTGCGTAAGCGAAGCCAGCGCCCTGCCCAATACCACACCCTAGCGGGCCGCTGGTATTTTCAAGGCCTGGTAGCTTTGTTCTCTCTGGGTGGCCCTGTAAGCGACTACCGAACTGGCGCAACGTCGTTAGCTCACTCTTATCGAAGAACCCTGCTTCAGCCATTGCCGCATATTGAACAGGCACACAGTGCCCATTGCTAAGCAAAAAAATGTCACGTTCTAGCATACTAGGGTTTTTGGGATCAATCTTAAGCACATGAAAATACAACGTAGCCATAAGATCGGCAAGACCTAGCGGACCAGCACTATGGCCGCTCCCCGCATGCTCAAGCATTGTGATAATGCTCTTACGAATTTCGTTTGCCTTTTGTTCAATCTGCGTGATAGTTAATTGCCCACTCATACTGCTTATAGTATAGCACACTGTCAAGGTGTTAAACCATTGTAATATTTTATATATTATTGTATTATATACATAATACATTTGTACGCACCTTAGGAGATTCCATGGAGTCGACCGTCCGCACTCGTCATGGCCTCGTTGAGGCACAGACTATCGTTTTGCGACATCCAATCACCGGCCACATCGTCGAACTTGTTGGCGTGCTGCATGTTGCCGACGCTGCCTTCTGGCGCTACCTCAACAAGCACATGCGTTCGCGTGTGCGAGAAGGATATGTCGTCCACTACGAACTCGTCAGCGGCAGCTATGATCAGATCACCAATGATCGCGCCGGCAAAATGATGCGTCGTTTCAGCAAGGCAGCGAAGCTGGTAATCGAAAAGGCCAAGGCCGCTGGCCTGACCTACCAACTCGACGGTATTCGCTATCCCACCGGAGCGGTCAACACCGACATGACTAAGCAGCAGATGCGTCACGCATTTGCCGACGCGCCATGGTCCATGCCTGCTAAGCTGTGGCTAGCCGCGCACGTACTGCAAGCTATCCCCACCAGCATGTTCAAGGAGACACTGGCTACCACCATCGCCAATTCCAAGTCAACGATGAGCGCGGGCGGCCTCAACGACAAGGTCATTGTTGACGCTCGCAACACCATCGCCACACGCGCCGCATTGTCGGCGCAGCACCACGTGGTTGCAGTGTGGGGAGCTGCGCACCTACCTGGTATCTCTGCAAACCTAAAGGAGGCGGACTACCGCGTGATCAATAAGCGCTGGCTGCCCGTCTATGCCTATCACAGCTGTCCGCAGCAGTAGGCGCCACCCACAATGGCACATTGCTCCCTACCGGAGCGGTGTGCCACTTTTATATCACACCGTGCTTGTTAATCTCATCAACCAGCTGCTTATAGGCAGCCGCCGGATCGTCAGCCTTGTTAATCGCACCTCCGCAATTAACAACATCGACTCCTCCTTGGACAAGACTGAAGGCGTTCTCGGCATTCGCACCACCGTCCCATCCTACTTCAACTTCGGGGTGAATGTTGCGAATAAGGCGCACTTTTTCGAGTTGCATTAAACTCGCCGTTCCCCCATAATGACCCAAGTCACCACTAAATATCAATATGTGATCCGCCGATTGAATGTACGGCTCAACAGTGCTTGGTACGGTTGGCTTGAGCAATGCCACTCCCGCCTTAATACCAGCTTGTTTAAGCTTTGCAATTGTTGGCGTCAGGTCCTCAGCAGCTTCGGCATGAAAAATAACCGTTGCAGGTTTCATCTGAATCAACGCATCGACATACTGACTCGGCCGCATCACCATAGCATGAATGTCTACTGTCCACTCCTGCGGCCACCAAATTTGGTTGACGCCAACGGTGAAGGTTGGGGCAAATTCTCCATCGGTTAGATCAATATGTACTCGCTGTGCGAACGAATGCAGTCGCTCCACAGTCGCCTTGTAGTCGTCTTCTGTTTCGCAAAGAATAGCTGGTGCGACAACTGCCATTAAAATGCATCCAATTCCGCATTGCGACGCACAAACCGTGCTGCGCCAGCAAATGGCGTTGCAATCCACGTATCAATAATATCTTTCCAAAGTTCAAGATCATCACCTTCCGCATCGACAACGCGTGCCGGCAAACAAAGCACATTGCTATTGTTGTCGTTGCGACATTCCCGTGCTTCAAAACTATCCCAGATTACCGCTGCGCGAATACCTCGAAAGCGGTTAGCTGCCATTGCCATGCCTTGCCCGCCTGTGCATATTAAAATCGCACGAGGATCAGTTTTCTCGTCTTCTCCTAAAAGTTTCGTCGCAGCCATCTGGGCAAACTGCGGAAAGTCGTCCTGTGGGTCAAGCTCTTTGTCGCCCACATCTTCCCATTCAACACCACGCTTAGTTAAGTACGCCTGTATTTTTTCTTTGAGGTAAAACCCCCCATGATCAGCACCGAGAAATATTTTCATACCTTTAAGTATAAGCGTTATGTTAATTGATGTAAACGCCTCGCACTAGTTATCATTAGTAGCGTATAGTGCGCATGCATTGTGCAGTGTCATTTGACGTATAGTCACCACCTGTAGTAAAAGTGCCAGCCCACGTTCCGCCACCTGCGGAAGCCCAAATCGTGTCTTGAGTTCGAACGGTTACATCTGATTCAAAACACTTCTTGCCGTAGACAGCATAATATATATATGATGTTGGACTAGACGAAGAGTTGTTATAGGCATACCTTAGTCCACGCAATCGATATGTCTCAATGGACCCATCCGTAGCAATTGATTTTATTTCAATGGGATCACTTACCGGAACTTTCGGAAAAGCGCTCTTCACAGGTGACGCATCGATTGCACTCATGTGCTGCTCAGTTGCATCCCCAGCAGTAATTGAGGTGTTGCCGTGCCACCCACAATACACTGAGTAATTATTATTATCAGGAGTAATCGGATATCCATTAGCCGCTTTAACTTCGGTTAGTGATGGCCAAGCGCTTCCCACGCACACACCTGCCATAGTAGTAATTGAAACATGAAACCATGTGCTATCGACGGTAAACGGTTTACCACTGATTTCGCGATGGGCCAACAGGGCCTTGTGCATCTGATTTACAGCTGCTGCAATCTGGGTATTAACCGCTCGCTTTGTGACACCGGAATAGGCGGCTACGGTTACAGCCGATAAAACTGCCACAACGATGATAACTACGAGCAATTCCGGTATCGTAAAACCACGCTGAGGCAAGCCTCGACTCATGCGTTTTTTACTGCCCTGCCAGCATCTGCAACTAGCTCAACCAGTCGGTTGCTATAGCCCCACTCGTTGTCATACCACGCCACAACTTTTACCATGTTGCCTCCCACCACATTTGTGAGCGGTAGGTCAACAATTGATGAATGGCTATTGCCCTTGAAGTCACTGCTTACCAGTTCTTCTTCGGTGACATCAAGAATGCCTTGGTAGAATGGCTTGGCGGCCGCATCTTTAAATGCTTGATTTACTTCTTCTGCCGTCACATCACGCTTAAGAACAACCACAAAGTCACTCATACTCACAACCGGTGTTGGCACGCGCACACTCAACCCGCCAAACCGATTTTCAAGTGCAGGAAGCGCCTTAGCCGCAGCAATACTTGCACCGGTTGTGGTGGGCACGATATTTTCGGCAGCAGCGCGGGCTTCGCGTAAATCTTTTGCCGGCGCATCTTGTAGCCGCTGACTAGCCGTGTAGCTATGCACGGTTGTCATCATTGCCTTGTCAATGCCAAACGCACTTTCTAGTACCGCCATAACAGGAGTAATGCAGTTCGTCGTACAGCTCGCATTGCTGATTACTGGCGTGCTATGAGCAATTTTGTCTTCATTAACTCCAAGCACGATTGTATCAGCGCCGTCACCCTTGGCTGGCGCGCTAATGACAACCTTCTTAGCACCGGCATCAATATGCGCCTGCGCTTTTGCAGGGTCAACAAAAAAGCCAGTACTTTCGATTACCACGTCGATATCATTGTCGCGCCATGGGAGTGCAGCTGGTTCTTTTTCGGCGGTGACTGCAATATGCTTGCCGTCAACAATGATGCCCGTGTCATCATAGCCAACTTCGCGATTATAGGTACCGTACGAAGAATCATGTTTCAATAAGTGTGCCAGCGTTTTTGTATCGGTTAGGTCGTTAATTGCCACAACCTCTGTATCATCACGATCAAATGCGATTTTAAACGCATTACGCCCAATACGACCGAATCCATTAATTGCTACGCGTATGTTTGCCATCACCACTCCTCTACAGGTAACCATTAGCTATTTACTTTATAGTATACCGTAAGTCACTACAGTAGAATATATTGACATCACAGATAAATATATTCTAGTGCGTGTCTTAGGCCATACCAACGAAGTACGCTATACTAATAACTATGAATAGGCGTGAGCTGCTCGCACTGGCCAAGAACCATTACGACGAGAAGCAACTGGTCGAGCTTGAACACGCCATCGACTATGCCACAAAGCAACATGAGGGCCAGCTGCGCAAGAGCGGTGAACCCTACATTACTCACCCCATTTACGTCGCCGCACTTTTGATTGACTGGGGAATGGATATCGATTCTGTAGTAGCAGGAGTGCTACATGACGTTATTGAAGACACAGGCGCTGAGCCTGCTGATATTGAACAGCACTTTGGGCACGACGTTGCCTTTCTCGTTGATAGTGTCACCAAAGTGGGTCGTGCGCGCGCGGGTATGCGTAACCTCGATAGCTACCAGCAGCAAACCAAAGACAACCTGACGAAATTGCTTATTGCTGTGGGTCAAGATGTACGCGTACTCATCATTAAGCTCGCTGACCGGCTGCACAACATGCAAACACTGCAGTTTAAGAGTGAACCAAAGCAAAAAAAAATTGCGCGGGAAACTATCGAGGTCTTTGCACCTCTCGCCGATCGTCTCAACATGGGACGAGTGCGTGTTCAGCTTGAAGAGCTCAGTTTTCGCTATCTCACTCCTAAAGAATTTGAAAAGACGAAATCACTCATGGACAGCCGCTTAAAAAAGAGTGAGCGAAAGCTACGTAGCGTAAAAAAGGAAGTCGATGGCCACCTCACTAAAGAAAAGATTCCCCACCAAATTGATGGACGTGTTAAAAGTGTGTATAGCCTCTACAAAAAAATGCAGCGCGTGCCAAACATTGATGATATCTATGATTTAATGGCCCTGCGAATTATTGTTGAAGATGTTGCGACATGCTACCTCGTCTTGAGTGAGCTCCATAGCCTTTACGAACCAATGGTGGACCGGATTAAAGATTATATTACAAAACCAAAGCCTAACGGTTATCAGTCGTTGCACACTACAATCGTTACGAAGGCGGGTCAGGCAGTAGAGTTCCAGGTCCGAACGCGCGAAATGCACGAATATGCCGAACGTGGACTTGCCGCTAGCTTCCACTACAACGAGCAAAAACTGACTGAGGCCTATAAAAATGGCTCAATCGCTGAGCTGCCTACCGATCTGCATTGGATTAGTGATCTTCAAAACGCGGCCGCTCAAATTAACGAAGGGAAAGACTTCGATGAAACAAACCTGCGTGTTGACTTATTTGGTGATCGAATCTTTGTTTATTCACCAAAAGGTGATATTTATGATTTACCCAGCGGTGCTTACCCGCTTGATTATGCCTACAGGGTGCATAGCGATGTTGCCTCACACGCTAGCGGATTCAAAGTGAATGGCAAGATGGTGCCCTTTAGCCAACAGCTCCGACACGGTGACACCGTTGAGATTCTTACTAGCAAAGGCGCCAAGCCACGTCCAGACTGGCAGCAGTACATCATCACTAGTCACGCACGCATGAAGCTGCGAGCCCAACTACGTCGTAATGGATTTTTGGGTCAATTGAGTAATGCCGCTGCTATATTCCAACGTAAAGTAAATCAGCGAAAAGCCAAAAAACTAAACGACCAGCGCTAGGCTGGTCGTTGCACTATACATAGGTTCTATTGTACGGGTGGGACCGGTGGTTGTGCTGGCGGAACAGGCGGTTGCGACAATGGCTGCGCGGGTGGAACCATACCATTACCCTCTGGGCCGGCCGGGCCAACATAGCGAGTGTTCTTGTCAAACGCCATAATGGGCAGCATGACAAAGCTGAAGAGCACAGTAAGCACTGCAAATGTCATGTCTTTACCATACGACTTAACGAAATCAATAGTAAGCATAATGCCAAAAATGATGTTAGCAATTGGAATAAACATCATCGCGAGCCACCATGCCGGGCGTCCAGCAATCTCACACATAACAAGTACGTTATAGAATGGGACAATTGCCGCCCAGCCTGGCTTACCAGCCTTAGTAAAAAGCTTCCACAATGCGACAATTTGAATAATTGAAACTGCTATAGTAACAAGCCAAAAGATGCCCATGATTGCCATGACGGCACCAAGCGCTGCCGGATCAGCTGAAGTGGTTGTCGTGGTGTATGTTGTTGAATAGGTTGAATCCATATACTCCCCTTTATACTAATGTTATTTATTATTATAGCGCTCAATGCACTGTTTAATAATCATCTGAGCTTCTTCTACATTACCCCAGCCAAGGACCTTTGTACTTCCTGGCTTCTTAAGATCTTTGTAGTGCGTGAAGTGATTTTCAAGCTGTTTAACGAGCTGAGGGATGTCATCAAGCGACGTGATTGCGTCGGCATCATCACGATTGTCAGCGGGCACACATACTACTTTATCGTCAATTTCACCGTCATCCTCAAACTTCATAACGCCAAGCACTTTTGCCTCCAGCCACACTCCCATTGGCAGCGGCTCTGGGCAAATAATAAGCGTATCGAGCTCATCCCCATCCTCGTCAAGCGTCTGCGGAATAAAGCCGTAGTTGCATGGTTTAGCAAAGATACGCGGCTCTACTCGGTCGAGCATGAACGCTGCATGTTCACGGTCCCACTCAACTTTTAAACGCGATCCTTCGGGAATCTCTACTACGGTGTTTACAAACCCGTCGTCAATCTTTCCCGGTGTTAATACTTGATTAAAATCTGGCATTGTACCCTTCATTTCTTTTATTTAGTAGTTCTTATTTTCTAGTGTACCAGCTTTTTTCAACGTGCGGTATACTGAGGAATACATGCATTTCTTTACTTCACCACGCCTAATGCTACCCAAAGCATATGCCCGAGATGCCGTAGCACACATTAATAAGGCAAAGTCACGGGTTGCCATTGTTGCGACAACGTTTCGTGATGACGACGAGTTAAGTAGCGCAATTGTTGATGCACTCTGCCGTGCCAGTGAGCGGGGCGTCATCGTATCAGTATGTGCTGACACCTATACCTATACCGAGCCAAAGGAGTTTGCGCTCAAAAACCCCAGCCGTCATCCCGTGCGCGCTTACCGAGCGCTCAAAATTGAGCGAAAACTAAAAAAGCATGGGGTTGACTTTCATTGGCTCGGGCGCAGTAGCAACGTGGGATTTGCAGGGCGCACTCACAGCAAATGGCTTATTGCCGACGATGTTGTTTACACATTTGGCGGCACAAACATAGACGGTGAAAGCTTTGCAAATAACGACTATGTGTTTCGCATCGTATCTTCCGATTTTGCCGACCAGTTATTTATGCAGCACCTTCGCCTTCTCAAAGCCGATCGCTCTGGGCATGCAAGCAAGTGCCACAGTATCGCCATCAGCAACGAATCCACTGCGCTCATTGATGGCGGGCTGATTGGTAATTCTCTTATTTACCGACGTGCCTGCGCACTCGCCAAACAGGCAGAGCACATCACACTTGTTTCGCAATATTGCCCAACCGGTAAGCTCAACCGCATTCTCAAACGCAAGCAAGCAAAACTCTATTTTAACCATTGGCGCAAGGCTGCCTGGGTCAATAAGGTAATGATTCAGTTTGGCATGCTCCTCACCAAGCAGCGCACGCTCTATACCCGCAATGATTACTTGCATGCCAAATTTATTTTGTTTACGTTGCCGGGTGGCACAAAAGTTGCCATCACCGGTTCACACAACTTCATGTTTGGGAGTGTCGCCTTTGGTACGCGTGAGATTGCGCTCGAAACAACTGACCCGCACATCATTAGGCAGCTCGAGCACTTTCTTGACAAACATGTTAAATAATAATGCTATACTAGTGCTATGTTAGTGATTGGTCATCGCGGCGCGGCAGGCCTGGCGCCCGAAAATACGCTTGAATCTCTTCAAGCTGGCTACGATGCAGATGCTGATATTCTAGAGCTTGACGTTCGACTTACCAAAGACAATAAGTTAATCGTCATTCACGATTCTCGTCTTCTAAGGACTCACCATATTCGCGATGGCGTGGCGACACTTACCTACGCGCAAATCAAGCAACTTACCGTTGATAAACCGGTCCCACTACTCCAGCAAGTCCTCGATGAATACTTTGGTAAGATTATGCTCAATATTGAGCTCAAAAGTCGCGGGAGTGGTGAGGCTGTTGTACGATTACTAAAGCGCCGTTATATTACCAAAGCGGCCGAGTGGGACAACATTATTATTTCATCATTCAAGGGGAGTGAACTTTTGCGAATTCGCCGCCTTGCGAAGCGTGCCAACCTTGCTATGCTTCACAACGAAAATCCGTTCATCTTTGTTGCCTATCATCGGATCGTCAAACTAACCGGCGTCGGCTTTCATCGCTTGTACCTCAATCGCTTCGCACTCGAAATCGCCAAACGCGCTGGCTTGTTTATCTATGTATACACCGTGGACAGAGTTGCTGCTTTGCCCCATTTAGAGTCACAGGGCATAGAGGGAGTAGTCACCAACTACCCCGATAAGTTTCGCCGTTACATCGAAGCACGCCCTGCGCAAACTGACGAAGAATAGCCTAAGCCGTCTTTTGTGCGTCCAGGAATTCGCGAATGCTTAGTGCAGCAGTAGCGCCCTCACCAACCGCACTAGCTACCTGCATTGTTGCCCCGCTGCGCACATCACCGCTTGCATAGACACCCGTTACATTTGTCGCTAAGTGGTGATCGGTCTTCACTAGCCCCAGCTCATCCAGTTCAACATTGCTGCCTTGCAGAAACTGCGTATTCGGCTTAAGCCCGATAAATACAAATACACCGTCGGTAGCAAAATCGATAGTTTGCCCGTCTTTTATAGCTTTTACGGTCGTCACTTTTCCGTCTTCATCCGCAATAATTTCTGTAGGACTTGTTTGAAGGTGAATTGTCACACGGCCATCGTCAACATATTTTTGCAAATCACGTTGCAATACTTCGCTTGCCTTTACTGTGCTACGTACAAGAAGGTCAATGTGCGAAGCAAAGCGAGTTAAAAAGATAGCTTCTTGTACGCCACTGTTGCCGCCACCAACCACGACAATATTCTTATCACGGTAAAAAGCGCCGTCACAGGTAGCGCAGTAGTGAACACCGCGGCCGTAATATTCAGCCTCTCCTGGAATATTAAGCTTGTTATAATCACTTCCCGTGGCAATTAATACTGCCCTTGCCGTAACTTCATTGCCATCAACAGTTACCACCCGGTACTCGCCCTCATCGCGCAGTGCAGTCACATCACCATATTCAATATGTGCCCCAAACCGCTCAGCTTGTTTTTGTAATTGATCGGCAAGCGTCATGCCTTCAATTCCTTCAGGAAAACCTGGGTAGTTGTCCACCATATCGGTAATCGCCGCTAGTCCACCAACGACGCCCTTTTCATAGAGCACCGTGTCAATATCTTCGCGGGTTGTGTAGATTGCCGCAGCAAGTGCGCTTGGTCCAGCGCCGATCATTACTACATCTCGTACTTTTTTTTCGTCCATATATCCCCCCTGTTTATAAGCCTTGATACAATTCCGCTGGGACTTCAGGCTGGGCTATACTTGCGGGTGCCTCAATCGCCATCACAACAAACTTAATGGGTGTGTTGGCAGGAATATCATCACCCTGGCCACGCTCGCCATATGCTTTATCGCTCGGAATAGTAATTTCGCGTACCCCGCCAATGCGCATCCCCTTCATGCCTTCTTTCCAGCCCTCAATCAAACTTGCTTTATCAAGTCCCATATTGAGGCCTACCGCATCATAAAGTGGTGGTTTGAGTTTATTGTTATCAATTGACTGGTCAAACACCTTTGCTTTTGGATTCCAACCTATGTAGTAAGCGGCAAATTTTGTTTCGCCGTTAATTTCTGCGCCATCACCCACAACAAGATCCTCACTAACAAGCGCTTTCACACCATCCCTATCAAACTCACCAACACGTGAAGCATAGGGCGAAAAAGTATCGTAGTATTTTGCCGAAAGCTCCGTACCTTGCGCTTCAACTTTAGCTTGATAATCTTTGTACTTTGCTTGATAGTCAGCGAGTACCTTTTGTCGCTTCGCGTCCTCAGCCGCTTGGTTCTGCGTGCCAAGAATCATGACCGCAAATGAACCAATCGTGCCGATGACCGTCACTATCAGAATCACCAGGATTCCCCAGCGTTGGTTTTTTGTGGTTGCCATATAGTCCCTCTCGTTTATTACGTTAGGTTACATTATACCAAAAATGAGGCGTGTGGACTACTTCCGGCGACGAACCTGGCGTAGCGTTGGCGTAAAATAGTCATTCTCGTAAATTTTAGCAGCCCGCCAGGCACCTAGTGTCGTTCCAAGCGGCAGAATTTCGCTGTATCCTACAAGGTCAGCAGCACGACGAATGACTCCGCCAATCCAGCCGTAAATGCGAATCCACCGCCACTCTATCACCGCCCAACGTGCGCCAACGGGTATCGCCGATACCGGTAATACAGCACGATATTTTCGGGGTTTTCTCCCCTTTGTTTTTCGCTCTAAATTGCGTGCAACTGTTCGGGCATCATGAATTGCCGTCTGCGCCAATCCAGTGTAGGGAGTCGCCGCATTGTCACCAATCACATAAATATGCTCAGCGGCTTGCAAATAATCATCAACCTTTACTCGGCCGTTTGGTGCTAACGTAAATATTTCAGGATGCTGCGCAAAGATTGGATGGTTACTCACTCCTGATGTCCAAATAACCGTATGGCTCTCAATTGGCTTACCATTCACAATAAGCTGTGTAGCATTTTCACGCTCAACTCGCTTATTGGTTTCCACCGCTATACCCATTTTTTTGAGTCGTTTTGTTACACGCCGGCTTGTCATTTGGCTGCTTCGCGGTAAGACGCGCGGTGCGGCTTCAATTAAGCGCACACGAACTCTATGGTCGCGCACTCCATAATAACGGCAGAGTCGCTTGATATACGTACCGATAGCACTTGCAAGTTCAATGCCTGTCGGCCCAGCACCAACGACAACGTAATTGTGATCGAGCATACCCTTTTCAGCGATATCAATAAACAGCCGTTGTTTGAGCCGCTGAATTTCTTCAGCTGTTTTAATACCATAGGCATATGTCTCTAAGCCTGGAATATTAAAGAATGATGTTATCACTCCCACTGCCATAATGAGCGTCTCATAGTAATATTCTGTGCCGCTCTCACCATTAAGTCGCTTCTTGTCAGCGTTAATACTAACTATTTTGTCGACATAGACGTGAATATTAGTGTGATCAGCAAATATCTCGCCTAGTGGGGCCCAACTTTCGGTGTGACTATGCCCCGTCGCGCTGCTATACAGCGTTGGGTAATACTGAAAATCAGGCTTGTCAGTAATAAGCGTGACTCTGTTCTTATGATTTTTGGCTATTTCAAGCGCCGCCTTCACGCCGCCAAACCCACCGCCAACAATAGTGACGTGCATTAACTTACCGCTTTGCTACATTATCAATCATTGGTAGTATAATAGCAGATAATAGCATAAGCATAAAGGAATCATATGGATCCACTCGATGCAGGACGTCAGCTCATAGGTCACTCGCTGGCGTTCCATATCATTATTGTCGCCCTGTCAATTGGGCTACCTTTTCTCATCAGTATATTTGAGTGGCTTGCCTGGCGTTCAAATAGTGAACGGCTTCGCGGATTTGTGCGACTACTTGCAAAATGGGCAGCAGTTTTTGTCATCGGTGGTGTGATGAGCGGTACTATTATTGCGTTGCAATTCTCTACGCTATGGGCCCCATTCCTCGACGCATCGCGACCAGAAGTTGGTAAGTTCTTCCAGCTTGAGGGTTATATGTTTCTTATTGAAGCCGCTTTTCTTAGCTGGTATTTCGCTACCATGAAGCAAGTGGGAACGCGCAAACACTTTTTGATTAGCCTTCCTATTAACATCGGCACCATCGGATCGGCGTTCTTCATTACTGCAGTTAATGCATGGATGAATAATCCAAGCGCGCAGTTTACGACAACTACTGCCAATGAAATTTCACATTCTGTTGTATCGTACCTATTTAGTACGACGCTAATCGTTCTCGCCTTTGTTGCGTGGCGAAGTTTGCACAAGCAATCAAAACCTACCATGACCTTCATCAATAAGCTGATGGGGCAATTGAGCATCATTGCTCTTGTGCTCATGGGCACACTCGGCGTTCTTGGGCATCAATCTGCTGTTGATATTGGCAATACCCAGCCACACAAGCTTGCCGCTATTGAGCTTCTCGACAAAACAGGCCCAAATGCACCAATGCGTATTGGTGGGGAAATGACAGATACGGGTAAAGCTGAGGGAGGTATAGTCATCCCAGGCTTGCTAAGTATTCTTGCTGGCTACTCTCCTGAAGCAGTAGTGAAAGGACTTGACCAAATTCCTCGAGACAAATGGCCTCCACTTGTTGTTCACGCTTTGTTCGACATCAAAATGGCGCTCGTTGGATTATCAACTGCGCTTATCGCACTTGCGGTATTCTTTTACTGGCGTTATAAGTCATTTCCACGGTTGTTCCGAACAATGCTTATACCGTTTGGAGTTCTCGGACTTCTTATGGTAGAGCTTGGTTGGTATATCACTGAGCTTGGTAGGCAAAGCTGGACCATTGTCGGCAAGCAGCTCACTGCCGATGCGTTTACTGTTGGGGCAAACATCCATAATTCAATCATAGTGTTCGTCCTACTGTTTGGTGTGCTCGGTTTATCTACACTCTTTGCACTAAGTTACGCCACAAAGCATTGGCGAAATACGGAGAAACAATCATGGTAGCAGCCCTCTATGCCCTCATTCTTGGCCCTATCGCGGCATACTTAGTTTTTAGTGTTATCGAAATATGGATCACTTATCGAATTGCCATTCATAAGCGCGCGCGGTCGTTGTTATTTGTGCAAGCATCGACTGAAGTCACTCATACACTCCTAGTATTTGCCTATGCGCAGTTCATGGTAGCCTTTAGTGCTCTATTGGTAGATATTGGCGCACGACTCTGGTGGCCAGTCGCGCTTCTTATGGTAACGCTACTTGTTCGTGCCTCGTTGTACTTGCTTCTCTTTTACCGCGAAAAGACTCCACGGTGGATGTACGGCACACTGCTTGTGAGCTACCTTCTTGGGCTTTTTGCAATTGTATGGGGACTCGCGATTGTCGTGCCCGCCATCATTACTCGTGGGTTTACTCCATATACCGGCGATATGGGCCTTGTGCTCACGTTTGGCGTGCCAGCTCTCGCGCTATTTATGGTTCCGCTTGTCGCAGTTTACAAAAACGCTTTCAAGCAGCTACGCAAATAGCCTATCCAGCAATTTCGTATTTTGCGAGGCGCTTCTTTGCTGCTTCTGTTGTGCCCATTTGTAGCTCAAGCAGCTGGCTATAAATACCGTTCGTCTTAGCAAGGGCTTGTGGTGCCCCTATTTCATCCACTCGACCATCTTTGATGGTAACAATTGTGTCGACATGCGCAATGGTGCTCAGCCGGTGGGCAATAATGAGTGTAGTACGGCCCTGCATTAAGCGATCCAACGCTTCTTGTACTTGCTTTTCTGCCCGACTGTCGAGACTGCTTGTTGCTTCATCAAGAATTAATATGGGTGCGTCCTTCAATATAGCTCTAGCAATTGCAATTCGCTGCTTTTGCCCGCCACTCAGCTTTAGTCCCCGTTCGCCTATTTCGGTGTCATAGCCATCCTCAAGCTTCGCTATGAAATCATATGCGTTTGCTGCTTTAGCTGCTTTTTCAATTTGTTCATGCGTGGCTTTAGGGACTCCATAGGCAATATTCTCGCGAATCGTCCCACTAAATAACGCTGCGTCTTGAAATACAACACCAATATTTTGGCGCAAGCTTTTTTGCGTAACACTATTCACACTTACCCCGTCAATAGTAATGGCTCCCGAATCAATATCATAAAGCCGTAATAGCAAACTAGTAAGCGTTGTTTTGCCTTCCCCGCTTTCACCCACCAGCGCTACCTTCTCGCCAGATTTGACAGTAAATGAAATATCGTGGAGCACTCGTTTTCCATCCGCATATCCAAAGTTAACCCCGCTATAGTCGATGCGTCCTTCCTGTACTATTAAGTCCTTCGCGCCGACGTTGTCGGCCACGGCAGGAAGCAGAGCCATCACTTCAAAATAGTCCCGGCAGCCAGCGATTGCTTTTTGCAGATTATCAACAATGAAACTCATATTGAACACCGGAAAGCGCATCTGGTTGAGTAGCGTCGTCAAGAGTACCATGTCCCCAATGCTAAACCTACCCTTCATTGTGAAGTAAAATACATAGGCCATCGCACCAAAAAATATAACATTGAGCACAATGCGTCGGACGATATCCATTTTGTGCCAATAAGCAGATTGCTGACGCGCGAGGCTGACAACCTGCTGATTGCGGCGGGTAAATAGCCGGTGCTCAGACTGTTCTTTGACAAAACTTTTTACCACCCTAATCTGCGCAACAACTTCCGCAAAACGGCCGCTTGCAATATCTGTTTCAAGATTTTTATCCTTTTGCCATGCCTGCCACTTAGTGCTCGTTTTGGCAGTAAGCCACATAAATACAGGGTAAAGAAGCGTCATCATCAGCGCCAATTCCCAGCTATAGCCCAGCAGAATCACAATGGAAACAATCAGGGTTAAATACATACTAAAGAAGTTATTGGCGAACATATTGATGAACTGAGTCACTTCAGTGATTGTGCGGTTTAGCCGATTAATAATCGTGCCCGTCAGTTCGTTGTCGTAGTAGCCCTGCGGCAGCGAAAGTAAGTGATCAAAGTAGCGATTACTCAATGTCTGGCGCAACCGTGCACTCATTACGTCGCCCAAGTACCCTGTCCAGTTCTGAATGAGTGTCGCTGCGACATCAACCACAAATAGACCAACTGCCAGCCAAAGCACTGGTGCCATATCGACGGAATGCTTGGCGAGATTTCCTACAACCAGGTCAGTCACTGCCTTCATAATGAACGGTACAGCAAGGTTAAGCGCGCTGATTAGGATTCCCATAACAATGACTGCCACATAATATGGCCACAGCTGCTTCACATAACTAAATATTTTCAAAAGATATTTCACCCTTCGTAGTATAGCTGATTTTGCGAGCAAAAACACCTTGGCTTTCCCCGACTGCCGTAGCAGCAAATGAGTGCCAAGGTGTGTGATTTTTCGATTAGCTTGTTGATGTAAACTAACCAACCGGGTAAACTGACATTATCCAATCAATGCTGCATCCCTAGTCATCATACTTTAAATCATCACGCAATGTTTCAAGAAGCTCATCACGCCAACTCGTATCACCTTTGCCCTCGGCTACTAGTAAACATTCATGGACATATTCCATTAAATCATAGGTAACCGAGTGATCGTCGTCAGCGCACTCATTAATTACCTTACACAGTGAATATAGGTGTGCTAGTTCTTTCGGATTATCTTGGCATGTTTGCGCAAGCGGTATAATATCTTTTGCCAATCTTACCTGTATAGTCAAGGGTACTTCCATAGTGCCAGTATAACGCCAGATTTTTCATGACACATGTGAAAATAATTACCAAATAGCGTCCTCGCTATCGCACAGCTTTCTTTTCTATACTATTTATGCTATAATATTTTTATGAAAATTGGGAAAGAAAAGCAACCTGCGATGAGCGAACGAGCACTAAGATTCGGTCGCAACTTCAATATTGGTGTCGGCAGCGCTGCATGTGCTGCAGCCTTAGCTATTCCCGGACCAAATATCCTCATTGCTAGCTATGCAGCTCTGCAGTTTGCTCAAGCCGGCGGTTTTGAAGCGGCACGCCGCTGGAACAGCAATCGGCTTGCTAGAACAACCGACAAATAACCTTCGTTCAGCTACGACTGGCGACCGTACGTATCATTGCGCTGCAACCGTGCAACTCGAGCCTCAGTAGTGGGGTGTGTACTGAAGAGCGAGCTAACCCCTTGCAAAGTGAAGAGATTAGTAAACATTAAGTGATTTGTAGCTTCCTGGTTGGGTGATGGCTGATAATTTTCAAGTGCGGGCTTAAAATCATCGAGCTTCTGTAGCGCACTTGCTAGGTACTTACCACTTCCAACTAAATGCGCACCGTGATCATCAGCACCAAACTCACGCGACCGACTAACGGCCATTTGAACCATCATGGCGGCTAGTGGGGCAAGCAGCATCATAGCAATTGCGGCAATAGGGTTAGGCGCATCTTTGTCATTGCCACCAAAAAACATCGCCATTTGTGCAATTGCGCTAATTGCTCCACCAAGTGTTGCCGCAATAGTACTCACAAGCATGTCATTATTCTTCACATGGCCTAGTTCATGCGCTAGCACAGCCTTAAGCTCGTTGTCATCCAAAATTTCCGTGATTCCACGCGTTACAGCCACCACCGCATTGTGCTTATTACGACCCGTCGCAAAAGCGTTTGGAATAGGCGTATCTACAAAGTAAAGTTTTGGCATAGGTAAGCTATCTTTGCTGGCTAGGTCCTGGACCATCCGTTCAATAGTGCCATATTGTGCAATATCTAACGGCTGAGCACCCTGCATTTTTAAGACCATGCTCCCGCTAAACCAATACATAGCAAAGTTACTTATGCCCGCAAATACCAGCGCCATTATCATGCCGCTTTGACCGCCCAACCAATAGCCCACGGCAAGGAACAGTCCTGTCATTAAACTTAATAAAAGAGTTGTCTTGAATGTATTTTTCATTAGTAGTTATTGTAGCGCATTAATCTTAAAATTTGCTGTGATATACATCACAAAAACTAATACGTCGTAAGCGAATACACGGCGCGTTTACCCATAGCACGTCGCCCTTTAAGCGCAGCCAATTCAATCACAAAGCTTGCCTCTTCAACTCGCGCCCCAGCTTTTTCAATCAACTGCCAGCTGGCAAGAGCAGTGCCTCCCGTAGCAAGCAAATCGTCAACAATAACAACGTTATCATTAGCCGTTACAGCATCCTGGTGAATGTGCAGCTCATCAGTTCCATACTCAAGTTCGTAGGACTGACTATACGTGGGCCGAGGAAGCTTACCGGGCTTTCGAATAGGAACGAATGGCACTCCCAGTTCGCTCGCTAGCAATACCCCAAACAAAAAACCTCGGCTTTCAGGGCCCGCTACTGCGGTGACACCGCGCTCGCAATAGCGTTCGCGGAATGCCTCTATGATATCGGCACGAAGCGCTGGATCGTGAAGCACGGGTGTAATATCCTTGAACAATATACCTGGTTTTGGAAAATCTGGCACATCAATGATGGCGCTTCGCAAACGTTGTTCAAGGTTTTTTGTCATGTATACTCCTTCGTTTAGTGGTTACCCCTCTATAGCCTAGCATGAACTCTCACCCACGAATGCTCAATACGTTTTGACTGGCAGGTTCTTTACAGGCTGTTGATTTTTTCCACTAGTTCAGCAAGTGTGGCATCTACTTTTGCATCGACCGAAGCGCCATCAAGTACGGCTCCCGAAGGGTCAATATCCTTTGTAAATTGCAAACCAGTCATGGTTTCGCCGAGGTCCAGCTTGATGACGCTATTAAGCTCTTTGAACTGCGCATAGCTATGAGCCGCTTGGTACCAGCCGTAGCCAACAAATGCTGCAGGCTTATTTCGCCATTCTTTATATAACCAGTCAATCGCATTCTTTTGAATACCACTGAGCCCGTGATTATACTCGGGCGCCACAAACACCACACCATCCGATGCTTCAATACATTTTGACCATTCACGCACCCGTACATCATCGGTTGCAAAGTCATCTGCCGATGGTGGCATCGGTGCATTGTAGAACGGTAAGGCTAGTTGCTCAAGATCGGCAATGGCCACCGCAGTATCTTGGTACTTTTGCAGCTTATCTTTTACAAGCTCTACCACAGCATGATTGACACTATGTGGACGAGCGCTACCCGTAATAATTGTTATTGTTTTCATCCTTCCCCCTACAGTTAAAGTTTTCGTATATCAATGCCTACAGTCTTAAGAAGTGCCGTATTTAACTGATACGCTTTTTGCGTTCCATGTTTTACCTCAAGTAATATGCCCGCATCAACCAGCTTAGTAAAATGGTGGCTCATTGTGGGCTGCGACATCCGCAGCATCGACGCACAGGACGATACAATATCGCAACCGTGCACTGGTTTCTTTGTGCTTACAAGCTTGCGAACAATACCTAAGCGCGTTTCATCAGCAAGCGCTTTCAACACGTTCACCGTTTCGGACTGCTTCATATATGTAATTATATTGATATATTTAAATATATCAATAGTTTATACATTGTTTCTTTAAAATTAGGGCGAACATTCCTATGTTTACTGCGGTGCAAAAGGACCATGAACTTTCGTCATAGAAACCGGTAGTGCCATCTGTGTTGGTTGTGGCTCCTCAGCTTCTGCAACGCGAATATCATTATCAACCATCGTTAGTAGTGGTTTAATTCGCATCGACACAATATTACTCGCCACGTCATTTGACGCATCACGTGCGGAAACTTCATCAGGGTTCATCAGGTATATTTCTCGATCAGTATACGAAGCTGCTTTTGCTGCTTTGGCTGCACCATACACCATAAATGGAACAGCAGCCAACTGATAAAGCGGATTCACATGAAGGCTATCAACGATTTGTAGTGACACATAATCAAGACCTCCAAGAGTGAGTGCATAAGCACCCATCGGGCGAGCCAGGACTTTCGCTTTGAAGCGATTCATGCCGCGTATTCGTTCAACGACGTCGTTGCGTTTGTGACGTAGCTCATGATACAGCGTAGACGTCGCTCGACGAGATAGCACATCCGAATATCCATTCAGTGCTTCTTGTTGAGCAGCTTGGGCGGCGCCCGTTGCAACAAGGTGGTGTCGATGGGTGTGTAGGGAACTTACATATTCTTTGAGGAACTTCTGCGAAGAATCTACCTGCGCCGCAGTAAGCAGATGGCCAGGGTAAACGGTAACGTCCTTCGTTTGTCTGTTGTATTCACCGAGGAGCGTTTCCACACTTTCATCATTCTGTGTACCGTAGCAATCTGCAGAAAACACTAGTGTGGTTTCCGCAATCTGCTCATCAGTAAAGCCTTCGTCTCGCATTCGTTGTACAAGCGCGTCATAGTCAACATCAAACGACTCTAGCTTATCGCCAAGTCGCACATCAACTGCAGTCTGAATATACTGAATTTCACTCATTATTTATATTATAGCATAAATATAAATAAAAAGCAATATACTGCCCTGGTCGCTATACTCGTTCAGCGCCAACAGTTTGTCGTGCGACAGCAGCTATGTGGTCCATAATCGGCTTCAAATCAGCATCAGTCAGCGTTCGGGCATCGCTCGTAAACTCGATATGGAATGTCGTTGTCTTGGCCTGTGCCTGCGGCTCAGACTGATAAATACTTACAGGGCTAATGCGCAAACTGATGGTAGCTAACTTCTCAGATGCGGCTGTCCATACGGTGTGAAATAGCGCTTCATAGCTAACATCAGCAGGTGCACGCAAAGAGATATCTTGTGTAATTGATGGGAAGCGGCTAAGTGGAGCATACGTCACCCGTTGCACCTCACTTGCCGTTTGAAGTCCGGCCATATCAAGCGTCATTGCGGCCGTATAGTCAGGCAACTTGAAAGCTTTACGCACCGATTGCTTCAACTCACCTATCATCCCTATAAACTCGCCTTGTCGCGATTCAACAAGTGCGCTTCGCTGTAGGTCAAACGGTGCAGTCACTGGATAGTCTTTCATATCTTCAATAACTGGCTTGAAGCGCAACGTAAAACCGAGATCCTTCGCTAACTGAGTAGCCATGGTACGCACCATATAGTATGGGGCACCTTCTTTTGCCGACTTGCTGCTATACACCACGTCCACAAAATCCAGCTCTCGGGGCAGCCCCTCGTCGTCGTTAGCATGGTACTTTTTGTTATGCCCCTTGCCTATTTCAAACAAAGCAAATTCATCATAGCCAAGCTTGCTGTTGACATGCACTTTATCGAGCAAGCTAGGTAGCACGCTCAATCGGTAGTATTGCAGATCTGGGCTCAATGCATTTCCAAGCTGAAACGCTTGCGACACATCCTGCTCAGCATTAACCATACTATTCTTGTGCACAAAGCTATACGTAAGCACTTCATTTGCACCCATTCGTGCCAAACTTTCACGCACTCGCTGCTTTGCGACTCGCCGCGGGTTACGAGGTGCCGGTGCGGCATCACGCTGCGGTAACTCACGCGGTAATTTGTCAAAGCCATACAATCGGCCCACTTCTTCAACAATATCTTCAGGCAACTGCAAATCAGTACGCCAAAACGGTGGAGTTATTTGCAAAAGGGAGTTCGCTTCACCCGGCTGGCTCACACTCACTTCAACATTTTCAAGCAATGCAATAACCTGCGCGGTTGTTAAGCTAAGCCCAAGGCGCTGATTGATAAACTCTACCGACACCGTAATTAGTTCAGGTGATGGTAATTGGCTTGATATGTCAAACACACTACTTGCCTGCGTGCCACCCGTGACGTCTTGTACCGACGAAAGCAACAAACCCATTACGTACGGTTGTTGCAATGAGGACTGACCCTTATTAAATCGCGTCAGCGCATCCGTAAAGAGCCCGTGTCGCATGCTGGTTTTGCGAACGGTATACATATCGAAATTTGCAACTTCTAGCACAATGTTGACCGTTGTGTCGCTTACTTCGCTGTTGCCACCACCCATAATTCCTGCAAGTCCTACCACTCCCTCGCCGTCAACAATCACAATATCATCGGCGGTGAGTGAATATGTTTTGCCATTGAGCAGCGGCACTTTTTCGCCATCGTTTGCCATGCGAGCACCAAGTGTCTGTCCGCGAAGTTTATCATAATCGTAAGCATGCGTTGGCTGACCAGTAAGCAACATGATGTAATTAGTGATATCAACGACATTATTTATTGACTTGCTCCCCAGCCGCATCAACTCACACTGCATCCACAACGGACTCGGTCCAATCGTCACGTTCTTCATTGCGACTGCCATGAAGCGTGGTGCCTTATCAGGTGCTTCGTTTATGACAGTAAGCGTAAGGCCTTCGCTTGCGGCAAATTCAGGAATAGTGCTATACCATGCTGGGCTTGTAAATGTTTGGCCTGTGATTCCGGCAATCTCTCGAGCCACCCCCAGCTGCCCAAAGCAATCAGGCCGATGGGTAAACATCTTATTTTCAATATCAATTACCGTGTCATCAAGTCCGTACGCTGCCGCAAAGCTTGCCCCGGGCGCGGGCTTCACATCGTATGGAGTCCACTCATCAGGGTTTATTTCTACAATACCCGAGTGATCAGTGCCTATTGCCAGTTCATCAGCAGCTGCAAGCATACCATTGCTCACTACTCCACGAAGCTCACGGCTATCAAGCACAAAAGGTTCGTTTGTTCCATACGTTGAAGGTACCGTCGAGCGCGGTGGAAGCCAAACCGCAAGCATGTCATCGTGTACATTGGGGGCGCCACACACAACTTTTACATAGCCATTATCGTCGCGCGCAACATCATCAACCACGCTTCCGTCATCCACCAAACACACGGTTAATTTGTCGGCATTCGGGTGCTTCTCACATGACACGACGCGCACAATCACTGCATCCTTATACTGCGCGGCCAAATCAATAACTTCTTCTACACCGCCTAATTGCTCGTTAATCTTTGTCACCAACTCTTCAATCGGCAAGTTTACCGGTGTGTATTGCTTAATTGTCGCTAAACTTACTCGCATACTAGAACTGCCTCAAAAAGTTTAATTTTCCTGCTTCAAAGTGCCGCACATCTTCGATGTTATGTTTCATCATCACGAGTCGGTCAATTCCACAACCAAACGCAAAGCCACTGTATTCATTGCTATCAATACCTGCGGCCTTTAGCACGTTAGGGTGAATCATACCGCACCCAAGTAGCTCAATCCATTTGCTTTGGCTACACACATTGCAACCATCGTCACAAAATGGACACTCAAGTGCAAACTCAAAGCTTGGCTCCGTAAATGGGAAGTAAAACGGATTAACGCGGACGGTTAATTTCCTGCCATAGTACTCTTCTAGGAACTTCTGGAGTGTCGCTACCAGCATCCCTGCGTGAACTCCCTTATTTACGTAAACGCCTTCAACTTGATAAAAGGTGTGTTCGTGACGTGCATCAAGGTCCTCATTACGAAAGGTTCTGTCTGGCACCACAACTGCAATGGGACGACCCTCATCCAGGTTAGCTTTATATTTTTTGAGGGCTCGATTCTGCATTGTGCTAGTATGTGCTGGCGCAATCAACGGATCACCATCGCCATCAGTTTCAACTGTCATAAAGGTATCCCAATCGTCGCGCGCAGGATGCCCTTTAGGAAAGTTGAGGCTTTCAAACATGTGGTATTGGTCATCAATTTCACGTGACTCTTCTGTCACAAAACCCATGCGATTAAAAATATCGGACACGACTTCCATTTCTTGCGTCAACGGGTGCAGCGTACCATCACGTGCCGGCATGAGCGCGGGCGCCGCGCTGTTCACGTCAAATGGTGCGGTAACATCAATCGGTGCTAGCTCTACAGTATTAAGCTGCTCGCTACGTGTTTCAACTGCTGCTGCAATTACCTGCTTCAGTTCATTAACAGCTTTGCCAAATGCACCACGCTCCTCGGCAGGGAGCGTTGGAATTTGCGCATACAGCTGAGCAAGCTCGGGCGCCTTTATAACTTCAGTAGGATTATCAGATGCGGCAACCCGCGCCAGTAACTGCTCCTGTAACGTATCTATGCTTTCCATTGTGTTTTATTCTACCACCTAACGGCTACTATTTATTCACGAGGTATACAAAGTAAGCGAATATGCCAACGGTCATGAAAAATATTACTACCCACGCCGGTGCTAATGTCGTTGTTGGTTTCGTCCCCTTCATGTACGCTGCATCGTCAACTCCATCAGGAGCGCTATAATACGACGTGTCCGTTTCACCTTCTTGCTTTGCTCGTGCAGCGGCCTTAGCTCGCAGTTCTGCGGCGATTCGTTGTTGCAGCTCACTTCGCGATTCAGTTTGTTCTAGATATCGTCCCATATAGTACTAGTATACCAGATATGCTTGGCATTAACGGTATGTGTTATAATGATTTCATATTTCAAATAAAGGAGGGAATATACAATGGCTACTAAAAAAGCCGCTTCTACCAAAAAAGCGACCGCCAAAAAGCCGGCCGCAGCCAAAACTACCGTTCGCACGGTTGCAAAACCTGCACCTAAAACTGTCGCGCGACCCGTTGCTACACCAGTTGTTCGCAACTCCGCAGCTTCGTCTCTGCCTAGCAATATCGTCAATATCGTCTTTGCAGAACTCGCCGGTACATTCGTACTGACACTCGTTGCGCTACTTACATTTAAAGAAACAGGTGCCCTGTACGTCGGGCTCGCATTGACCGTGCTTGTCCTTGCCATCGGCGCAGTTTCGGGCTCGCATGTTAACCCAGCTGTTACCTTTGGTCTTTGGGCAATGCGTCGCCTCAAGTCAATTCTCGTACCTTTCTACTGGGGTGCTCAATTCCTTGGTGCAATGCTCGCCGTTATCGTTATCAACGCTGTCACCGGTGATTGGCTCAAGGGCGGTACCTACAACCTCAACTTTGACCATATCTGGACAATGGACTGGTCAATCTTTGGTGTTGAGCTTGTCGCAACTGCCGTCTTCATGTTCGGCCTTGCTGCAGCTACAAGCCGCCGAGAACTCAGTGTTGGTGCCCGCGCTTTTGGCGTTGGTCTTTCACTCATGGCAGGCCTATTAGTTGGTAGCAGCTTGCTTGCTAATGTTCAGGCATCCTACGATACAAGTAAATGGGCAAGCGTAAAAGACGTTCAACACGGTTACCGAGTAAAGAGTGTCGCCGCCAACCCAGCAGTTGCGCTTGCTTCAGTCGAAGCAACCGACAGCAGCTTGACTGGTCAGCGTGCAGACAAAACTGAAAAGCAATATAGTCGCTTTACGAGCGAAGTAGTGCTTGGTACCTTGCTTGGTGCTGCACTTGGTGGTAACCTTTACCTCCTCGTCGCTGGCGCTCGTCGCAACGACTAATCAATAGAACATTACTAAAAATACCCCGCACATTGGAGCGGGGTATTTATTTGGCTACTATTCGTCAGTACGTGGTTTATCAATCAAGAGCGGCTCAACGCTCGGGTCATTCCCCGCAATTTTCACCACATCTTTATCTACCTTGCCAAGTTCCTTGTGGGCTGCGTTGTAGTGGTTAACCGTCGTGCCAAGTGCGGCACCGAGCTTCTTCATATACTCATCAAATTTACCAATATGCTGACCAAGCTTTCCCACGCGTACTTGTATATCCTTGGCTTGCTCTTCAATCTGTAGGCTGCGCAGCCCCTGCAAAACGGTTTGCAGATACGCCATAAAGCTCGTAGGGCTTGTGATAATTACGCGCTTCTCACGAAACGCATATTCTATCAGATCACGAGAGCTCCCTCCGTTGCCCACATTGTTAATAAGTAGGTCATAATAAAGCGATTCACTGGGGATAAACATAAATGCAAAGTCCATCGTCTTCTCACTTGGACGAATGTATTTGCTTGTTTCGTCTATACGCCCCTTCAAATCAGCCTTCACCTTCAACAACAATTTATCCCGCTCTTCACCACTAGCTTCAATCATACGATTATAATTTTCAAGCGAAAACTTGCTATCAATTGGCAGTATTTGCCCTTTATCAAGGAATATCACTGCATCGGCAATTTCTCCATTACTAAATTTGTACTGCAGTTGAAACTGCCCAGGTGGTAAGGTATTTTCTAATACACTTGTGAGGTAGAACTCACCAAACACGCCGCGTTGCTTAGGATTCTGCAATACATTTTGCAGCGTCTTTAGTTCGTCTGCGACATCCACAACCCGCCGATTCGTTTCGTCTAGCTTTGCAAGCCGCTGTGTGACATCGGCGACGAGTTTAGCACTTTCGGTCAATTGCCGTTGAACCGACTGTTGTACTCCCCGGTTGTTTTGATCAAGCTTATCACCCATCGTCTGCTGAAGGCTTGCGATGTTTCTCGTCAATTCCGTCACGTCCGCTTTCATCATTTCAACGGCATTTTGGTTCTTTAGTTCATCAAATCGCCGCATGACCACATACAATACAGCCCCCAATCCCGCGACAACAACTAATAAAATAATGAGTAGGGTTTGTTCCATACTCATTATTATACGTCTATCAAATTACTTATGCTACCATTACCCAGCGTACAATTACTACCATCACGATAGTAATTACCAATGCAAGAATAAATGAACGGATACGACTAATCCAGGCAAACAGACCATAGGTGATACCAAACAACAATCCGAATACCAGTAATGCCCAATACCATGCCAAACCGCCAACAAGGCTGTGTAACCCCCACAGGGCTGCGGTTGCTGCCAGCACAATAAGCAGCGGTCGATACACCCGTAGCCGAGCAAGTGCCACTACACCAGCAATCGCAGCAATGACCATGGCAACAATCATCGCGTAGTTAGGAGCCTGCGCGCAATCTGTCATTGACTGTGGGCGGCAAAGTACTGCGCCAAATACGAACTTATTCATCAAAAATGCCACAATCGCAACCAGTAGCCCTACACCAATACCACATACGAGCGTGCTCACAAAATCGCGCAAAGGCATACTGACTAATGGCGAAACCCTCGTTGTCACCGGCTCTTCAACAACTTCCTTATTCATACTGTAACTCCTGTACTATTTAGTAGTATTTTACTACTTTTTTGCATTCTTGGCTACAATAGATTTTGGTTGCTTTTTAACATGAGCATAGTACCAAACTGTACCAAGCGCTGCAATCGCGATTCCACCAGCTACATCAAGTGGTGTATGTACATAGGCAAGCACTCGACCAACCGCCACAAGAAGCGTCATAACGCCCACTATTATCGTCAATGGCTTATTCTTTGTAGCAAACCACACGGCAAACACCAAAAAGGCCGCAAACAACGCATGATCGCTAGGAAAGCCGGGATTGTTTAAGTATGCTGCACCTGGATCAATTCCCATTTGTTCAAAGGGGCGCATTTTTTCAGGTTGCCATAGGGCACCGATAAACTTCGCCAACACATATGAGGTTATCCCCGCCATAAATACACGAGTATACATATCATATTTTACCGTGCGCGGCACTTTCCATAGCAGCGCGTACGCCGCCACAAGCACAATCGGTACCATCATGCCATCAGCTAGTAGTTTAATTGCAGTCTGCATACTCCTTAGTATACTACTTTTTTGCGCGAGCGGTTTTGAGTGATCTTACGCTTAGCATCTCGACTACTATATCGGCAAGGGTCTCAGCCATTGTCTCTGCTTTTGGTGTACTCGGAGGTTTGGGCGGATGCTTGGCTCGTGGCGTGGGCATTGGCTGTTTTGGACGAGGCTGCGGAGCTGGCTTAGGCAACGATACGTGCGAAACAACAGCTCGTGGCGCGGCTCGAACAATCGGTACTGAATCATCGAGCAATTCCTTCATGTATGACCTTGGTGTGCTACGCTCTTCTGACTCAGAAGCGTTATACGTATCATTCAAACCAGGAGGGCACTCACCCGTATTCTTTGCGGCGCACAGCGCAGCCATAGGGCACCCCTCACAAAGTGCAACTGCACGGATCGCTAATGGCCGAGCAGTAATATTGCTCTTTTGATTTTCCCTGGTTAGCAACTTCTCATTCATTGTTCAAAAAACGTCTCCGTACTAATTACTTCAGGCGCCACACCATACGTCGTCAGCCCTTGCCATATCGAACGCACAAAATCTACAGAGCCGCAAATCAGATAGCGTGCATCTTCTGCAGTCCCCCGCACGCAGTCTTTTGCATTGATTCGCCGATGCCTCACAGCACTTGCAGTAGAATCTTGCGTAACGTGATGCCGCACAGTCAAATTCGTCTTATCGTGGCATAGCTGTTCAATTTCGTGCCAAAAAGGAATATCTTGGTGTCGCTTGTTGCTATATAGAAGCGTCGTCACCCGGTGCTCAGTTTGTTCATACTCATGCTTGATGATACTCCAAATTGGAGCAATGCCTACGCCAGCCGCTATACACACCAAAGGTGCTTTCGTATGAGGATTGAAGAAACCATAGGCCTCTGAAACCACGAATATGTCGCCCAACTTTACGCTATGAAGGAGCCCTGAATACTCACCTACTTTTTTAACAGTAATACTCATAGCTTTTTCGCTAGGGGCACTACTTAAGCTATATGCCTTACCTTCGGGCGTCGAAGTGCCATTAAAGTACACGGTGATGTATTGCCCAGCTTCGTAGTGCAGCACACCACCCCGTTCAAGCACAAAGTAAATTGTTGCAACATTGTGGCTGTGCGGCTGGACCTTTGTAACACGCACCCTGTATCGTTTCATATTAGTGGACCACACATTCCTTTACATAGTGCAGCATAATGGTACGTGCTCGCTGCATTTCATCACTAGTCAAACTCACCGCACCTGCGAACTGCGGGCTCACGCTTCTCCCCTGTGTAACTGCCTGCAAAGCAAACCTATCCGCACCGCTAACCAACTTACCTATGTCTTGAAAGTCATCCACTGCTAACTGCCCGGCGACAATGGTAGTACGAAACTCATGGGGGATTGTTTTGATGAGCGTAATGCTTTCTTGTATTGCCTGCGTATCAACAGGACGAGCAGCAATTTGCTGGTATTTATCTAGTGGACCCTTAATATCCATTGCCACAAAATCCACCAACTTAGTTTTAATGAGCTGCCGAAGCATTATTGGGTTTGTACCATTCGTATCAAGCTTAACTCGAAAACCCATCGCTTTAATTTTGGCGATAAATGTTGGCAGATCAGGCTGCATCGTTGGCTCACCACCGCTTATTGCGACTCCATCAAGCAGACCGCGCCTCGTTTGCAAAAACGCCAATATCTCGTTTTCAGGAATGCTATCAGCGTATTGTTCTGGCAACACTAGCTCGGGGTTATGGCAATAGCCACAACGCATATTGCAGCCAATAGTGAAGATCGAAGCGACGGCGTAACCCGGGTAATCTACCGTGCTGAACTTAACAATACCGCCAATTGCCACCATGCTACTGCCCTACACGATCGTATGTCTCGCGCATGGCAAACTCAGCTTGCTTGCCCCTATTCCATTGCTCTACTGGTCGAAGGAAGCCAACTACTCGTGAGTATACTTCGCACACTCCACCACACTGTTCACATGTCCGGTGTTCACCTGCTACGTACCCGTGGTTCTTACATACGCTAAAACTTGGACTAAACGTGAAATATGGCAATCGATAATTCGTGCATATCTTTTTCACTAGGCTCTTGAGTGTCATCGCGTCAGCCATGCGCTCACCCAAAAAGAAGTGAATGACCGTACCACCAGTATATTTTGTTTGCAGGGTATCTTGTAACTCCAAAAGTTCAAACAAATCATCAGTGTAATTAACCGGCAGGTGGGTACTATTGGTATAAAAAGGATGCTCCACTGCTTTTCCTGCGCCGTTAGCAAAGTGAGCAGTCTCAGGAAAGTCCTGCTTGTCAATTTGTGCTAAACGGTAGGTAGTACCCTCTGCTGGGGTTGCTTCTAGGTTATAGTTATTGCCCGTTTCCTGTTGGAATTCAACGAGAGTGTCGCGCATGTAATCGAGCGTTCGCTCTGCAAACTCACGACCTTCACTACTTCCAATATCGACGCCAAGTAAGTTCAGGGCCGCTTCGTTCATCCCGATCAAACCGATGGTACTAAAGTGATTCTTCCAGTACTGGTTAAACCGCTTTTTAATATCGCGTAAGTAGAATTTGGTATACGGATAAAGATTAGCGTCGGTCAGGCGCTCCAGCGTCTTGCGTTTTACCTCAAGGCTCTCACGGGCTTTTACCATCAAGCGCAATAGCCCCTCGCGAAACTCTTGCTCATTCCTAGACTTTAATGCCAACCGCGGTAAATTGATTGTCACCACACCCACACTGCCAGTCATTGGGTTACTGCCAAACAGCCCACCACCACGATATTCGAGCTGGCGGTTATCAATGCGCAACCGGCAACACATACTACGGGCGTCTTCAGGATCCATGTCACTGTTTACGAAATTGCTAAAGTAGGGAATACCATACTTGGCGCTTGCTTCCCACAGGTTTTCGATGACTGGATTATCCCAGTTAAAGTCGGCGGTGATGTTATACGTGGGAATTGGAAAGGTAAACACGCGACCATTGGCATCACCCTCACAAAGCACTTCTAGAAGCGCCTTATTCAATATATTCATCTCCTTTTGGTGGTCACCATAATTGGTAGCGGCAACTTCACCTCCAATGATCACCGGCATACCAGCCATGTGCTTAGGCGCCTCAAGGTCAAGAGTGATGTTAGTGAACGGCGTCTGAAAGCCAACTCGTGTGGGCACATTAACGTTAAAAACAAACTCTTGCAGCGCCTGCTTCACTTCTTTGTAGCTCAGCTTATCATACGCAATAAATGGTGCTAGCAATGTATCGAAGTTGCTAAACGCCTGCGCGCCCGCAGCTTCGCCCTGCAACGTGTAAAAAAAGTTCACCACTTGGCCCAGTGCAGTACGAAAGTGTTTGGCGGGCTTGCTCGCAACTTTGTTCGGCACTCCAGTGAAACCTTCGCGCAATACATCCATTAAGTCCCATCCTACGCAGTAAACGCTTACCAAATTAAGATCATGGATGTGCATGTCGCCAGATGTATGCAACCGACCTATTTCTGGGCTATATATTTTATTTAACCAATAGGTTTTACTCACCTCACTACTAATATAGTTGTTAAGGCCCTGCAAGCTATAGTCCATGTTGCTATTTTCGTTGACTCGCCAGTCAAGCCGAGCTAAGTATTGGTCAATCAGGTCAACGTGCGTACCATCAGCTATTTCACGAATCTTTTTATGCTGATCTCGATAAATAATGTAAGCCTTCGCTGTTGTCTTGTACCTGCTATCCAGCAAAACCTCCTCAACAATATCTTGAATTTGCTCTACAGACGGAACTTTGACCGCTATCTCTTTTTCGGCACGTGCAATCACCTTCTTAGTCAGACGACTCGCTTCAACTTCAGCAAACTCACCCGTTTCCAGCCCCGCGCGCTCAATAGCGCTCATAATCTTCCGCTCATGAAACGCCACTACTCGGCCATCACGTTTTTTGATTTTGCTGTACATTGTATCCCTCCTCGAAATTTTGGGCATCAAAAAAGACACAAGCGTGTCGATTAAAGCGCGCAAAGATAGTGTTAGTATTGTTGGTGTTGTGGTGCTGCACAGCCTCCCGACTGTATGCAGGTGGCACTACATGTAGTGCTTATCCTCAATATATTACCTCACCTATAGCGTGTCAACTCTTGAAATTAGCTATTTTTCATATTCTAACACTAGCAATAGCGTAATGCTTATATTGTAATACACCAGCCCTAGCGTGCCGCTAGGGCTGGTGTGAGTGATTATCATTTGGTTCTAAGCAAATCTCGGTGCTCGGGTCAGAATATACGCATCAATGCGCGTTCGACTCCAGCCCCTTCCGAGCAGTTCATTTCGCAAATACCCAAGCAGGGCAATGCGAAAGTCTCGCTTGCTATACAAGCCGCAGCTTTGAATAACTTGTTCAAAGGTCATCTTTTTGCTCATTTGTTTGAACTCGTGCGGCGAGAGGCCGAGTATTTCAGCACGTAATTCGCCCTTTCGATCATGCGTTGCAAGTAGCTTGTCGAACTGCGACTCTCTACGTTTTTTGGGGATGGTGATTTGGCTAAGGCCAGGAACGGTCGCCGCTACGGCTGTCACTACCAGTAAACTTGCGACTGTTTTTGTCGATAGCTTCATGTACTTCTCCTTTCTTTTTTTGGATAAGCATATAGTGCTTATGGCACTACTATACAACGTGAAAACACGTGAAAAGAAAGTAGTTTTTGCAACATATACTATGCTCGTCAAGATAAATGCTTAGCTAATTTTTGTACGAGCTTTGCGAAGCAATTCTGCAAAGTTTTCATCAGATGAATCAAGCATCAGCGGACGTGGGACTTCACGATGTGACAGGGTTACTCCATTGAGCTTTTCGATACCAGCCCATAGCTCGGCAGATTGATCGAGACAGTACTGTGATAGTTTACGTGCGGCATCACTACTCTCTATAGAGGCCCATGTCTCCGGTCGACCAAATGGCTGGAAATACGGCGCTGAATAGTGTCTTCCGTCCTCTCGGTAAACGGTTCGTCCTGAGAATGGTATTCCCGCGACAAAGTCACGTTCGCATATTTCGTCAGCAACATCTTCATAGTCCACCACTGATACTACTTCGATACCTGCGTCTTCAATTTTTTTACGTCCTTCCCCAATTGCCACTGCTGCGAGCACTGCCGCTACGCGAGCACCTCGCTCCTTAAACATTTCGGCAACTTCAACAATTGCGTCACCGCTGAAGATGACATCGTCAACAAGTGTAAGTTCATTACTGCTGTTTGCCACAATATAATCTAGTTGCTCAGGAATCGAAGGAGTGTGCGGACGCGGATGTGTACCAATACTATTAAAGTGTCGATCCACAGCGCGTGTTACTTCGAAATGTCGGGCAAAGTCATCACCAACATAAGCGCGATCGAGAGCTACCGCATCACCGCGAGTATGATTATAGAGGAGCCCCTGCAGCCCATGGGCCAACATCTCATGCGGGAGCACTTCAGGTTCAAAGGAGTCACTTGAGGCCGCAATGTGTTCTACAAGCCCAGACTGGTAGTCGGTAAAGAATCCATGGTCAGGTACTGCTAAACCTTTCCTGTGCCCCCATGTCTTTACCAAGTGTTCCGCGTCGCCCGATATGATGTATGGTAGTTTTTCTGCCATTGTCTTCCTCGCCCCAACTGGGCATTAATTAGTTATATGTACTTTGCCTATTTATTTTCTATAATAATACTATGTATTTGACTCTTTTACTAGCTGCTGTAATAATTCACCACACCCGATAGTGAGTGGCTGGTCTGTCGTATAATCGGCAATCGCCCGGTAATCTGCAGATGCATTTGCAACGGCATAGTGAACAGCGATGTCTGATCCCACAAAATCTGTCATTGAATTACCCACCATACCAATCCTCCCAGCCTGACGATGTCGTGCAAGTGCTTTTGTCCCTGCGCGCTTTGTAGTCATAGCATCATGCACGATATATATCCCATAATCATGACTCACGTCTTCATCTAATACCATTGTTGTTGGGTGATATTTTCTTGCCATATCCACAGCTCGTTCCAGTACTGGCGCATCCTTCGCGAACAATCCTCTCTCATCAACCCTCCCGCCATATAATGAAAAGCTAAACTCTCTCAGTGCATTTACCATAATGATCTCTTCGCCCGATTCACCGACTACCAAGCCATCACGGATCGCACCCGGTGCATCACCAATCCATACTCGATCAGCAATTACACTCAAGGCTTCAGTGAGGTGGTACACCATTTCACCGAGTGTTCTTGTGCGCTCATTAATCGGCAGTGCAGGCTCGCCGATTAGCGATAGTGCAGCTCCCTTTTCAACTACCATTGGTCCATTGAAGCCTAGCCGTTGCCTCCAATATTCAATACCAGCCTGAGGGGTGTCAGAACTTAAACCAAGCACCCAGCCTGCGTCAATAGCACGATGCACAGATGACAAAAACTCTCTGTTAGGCGATAGGCTGTAATGACTGTCAATGAGTGTCATATCTAAATCAAACAAGAGTAGAGCATCTTCTGGACGCGGGACAGGTTCACATCGTCTTGCCGCTGCGCTCATTTTCCCAGCATCTCGTGTAGGTTATTAATCTTATACTCTGCAATCCCCACATATTTTGCTGCTCTCCCTGGCTCACGTTCAAGACGGACGTATGCCGATAAACTATACTGTAGCGCTTCACCAAGCAGTTTTTGAGCGCTAAGCTGCTCGTCAGTCAAATGAAGCACGCATGCAATCTGTTTTAGTGTAGCGAGCATTGCGTCATTGGCGCTAACTGCCGATGGGAATTCACGGATTTCTACCGCATTCGCCCGGTACTGAGCAAGCGACGGAATAAATGTTCCTCGATACGTCTGTTGGTGCCACGGGTCAATAAACGCTGCCCGCTCACCATTTACAAAAATATTATCCGGTGTGAAGTCTTGTATCATAACCGAGCTTGTACGGGAGGCGGATTTTTCTAGGTCAAGTTCGTCGAGCATACCTGGCAAATCGGAGCTAAATAAACCAGGTGTCATCTCATTGATTTTCTTTAGCCATGCTTTTAGTTGCGCCGTTAGCACCCTAAGTCCAGCAACTTGCTCATCTGAACTATCCTTGGCACTCTCTGTGACCATCTTTAGAATCTCTCGCATTAATACACTATAGGCAGTATCCACTCGATCCCCGGCTAAATCGCGCACGCTCATATCGGAGCCCAAGTCAGGCATGACTATCCACCCATTCATATCATCAATATGCCATTCAATACCCTCTGGCAATATCCTACTTCCGCCGGCATCTGAAATCCCCCGGTAGCCGGTGATATTATTCGCTATCTCTTCCAATCCAGCACCACCCTCTGTTCGTTTGACTACACGGCTGTCGCAGCGATAAAGTGCTGCACCCGTTTCGCCACCTTGAATGCGTCGCGCATAATCAGGCAAAGCAAATGGCTCTAGCTGTAATTTATACCTTTCACTCATACATCAGTAGCCTTGCGGATGTGCTCAAGAATGTCTTTAACGCCTTTAGTTATAGGCTCCTCGGATACATACACTGCGCTCTTTTTTGCTAATTCCATAGCATTGTTCACTGCATAAAATGTACCGATATCCTTCATCATTTCAGCATCGCCAACTTCGTTCCCTATACCAATAATCCGCGCACCTTTGTAATGCTTTGCTACAAAAACGAGCGCCTGCCGTTTTGATGCATCGTTTGAGTATGCCAGTATATTCGAAAACTCATACCCACGAGTAACCAAAAAATCATTGTCCGCCGCCCATTTCGAAATCCCATCACAAAGTTCATCAACTAGCTCATGACTTGCGTGCTTTAGGTTTTTCCCATCAGAGATCATGACATGAATACTCACCGTATAACGCCGAAAATGGTTGCTTGCAAACACAATGGTCCCTTTGGGATAAACCGTCCGCTCGGTATCATTCTTTGACAACAACTCCACAGTGTCGGTATCACACCACACCCATTGATCCTTATAATGTGTGGCAAGAAGGTGCTTTAGCCGGTTCTCAAAGAGTACTTTTACCGTGCTCATGTGGGCTGCTACTTTTTTCGGCACCAATGGCTTTGGTGATCGATCTTTAAGCGACGCAAAGAAAACACCGTTCTCAGCAATCAGCGGACCCATTATGGCAAACTGCTCAGCAACTGGCACAATATCCTCAAGGGATCGATTAGAGTTGAGGGCAAACATATACCCACATTGTTGCATTTCTTGAATCAGCGCTGGCAGCGAGTTGCAATTTACGCGATAAGATGAATCAAGTAATGTGCCATCAATGTCCAGCAATACGATCTTTTTCGTAGCTACCGTATTTTTTGTCATAGTATTACTAATTACCGAAGTACTCCCTTCACTAGTTGGTCTACAGAGATTTGTACAGAATCTCCTGTTTCCATCTTCTTGACAGTGAGTTTTCCAGAAGCAATCTCGTCGTCGCCAATTATCACCACTGTCCTGCAGCCCATCCTGTCGGCATATTTCATTTTTTTCTTCATCGTCACGGGTTCGGTATACACAATCACAGGCACACCTTTGGCACGAAGGGTCGATGCGACTTCAAGCGCTCGCGGTACCTGCCCATATCCGAACGGCATTACTATCACATCGGCCAAGCTCTGCTTTGACGGCGTAATCACACCAGCTTCACGGAGTTTATAAAACAAGCGAGACAAGCCAATAGAAATACCCACACCCGTGAGCTTAGTATTTGTGTAGTGACTCGCTAGGTCATCGTAGCGGCCACCGGAACACACGCTTCCTACGCCAGGCAGGTCATTGAGAATTGTTTCGTATACCGTACCGGTGTAGTAGTCTAATCCACGTGCAATCCGAAGGTCAATTTTGAAGCGCTTCTCGGGGACGCCCATCGTGCGAAGTGCTGCTACAAGTGTACGGAGTTTGGCGACGCCATCATCAAATGCCTCCGACCGAACACCAAGTGCCGCCAGCTTGTCAAGCACCTCATCGTTCGTACCGCTAATTGCAGTAAATGCAAGCACTTGGTCGACTTGCTTCTTATCTAGTCCAATCGATGATAGTTCGCTAACTAGCTCCTCACGAGTAATCTTTTCCATTTTATCTATAGTACGTAGCACTTCTGCAGAAACGTCTTTCAGCCCAATGCCTTCAAAAAATCCATTTAGCACGAGCCGGTTGTTGATACGAATAGTGAATTCACCAAACCCAAACTTCTCAAAAATCTCGTTTATAACAGCTGGAAACTCAGCGTCGATAATTGTGCTATCTGAACCAATCACATCAATGTCGCACTGGTAAAACTCTCGGAACCGCCCAGCCTGCGCACGTTCGGCACGGTGAACCTTTCCTATGTGGTAGCGGCGAAATGGAAAGACAAGATCGTTTTCATGTTCAGCGGAGTAGCGAGCAAGCGGTACCGTCAAATCGAAGCGAAGGCTAAGGTCATTACGACCACGAGTGAAGCGATAAATTTGCTGTTCTGTTTCACCGCCGCCCTTGGCCAGCAACACTTCTGATAGTTCGATGTCGGGTGTATCAATCGGTGAATACCCGTACTTCTCGTAAGTGGAGCGGACGATATCCATTAAACGATTAAACTCTATTTGCTCAGCGGGGAGATACTCTCCAAAACCGCTAGGCGTTCGTGGGATTACTTTTACCACTTGTTTTCTCCTATTATGCTCGCTGTTATTACTTCTATTAAACACTAGTCCTCCCCTGTTGCATAGAGCATTTCTACATTTTTATTACATATATTGCAATTATATGTAATAATATGAATCATTAAGGAGCCCCATGGACGTTCGCGAAGCCACCCACCAGTATGACGCCGCTTTTGTTAGCTCTATCCGCACATATGGCAACTTAGGGCCATTTCGACCAAAGAACCGTGCAGATTTTAAAGGTGTACGGCTATTTGATATGTTGTTGCGGCCAAACCAAGTGGTGTGTGGCTCGACGGTGCGCGCAGGTGACCCAGACGGATCATTGTATGGTAACTGGGGCGTCATCATTGGTGAGGGCGCTATTCAACAAGCTTTTCCCTACGATGCCGCATCTTATGTAATCGACGGTAGGGCAATTTCACCCTACGGCTGGCGCAATGATGGCATTTCCGTAGAATCCCAAGTAGAGCGTGCTATTAACTACCGCTCAGGCCATAATGAAGTCGACATTGCACTAGGGGAAACATCGATTGCCGGCATCTTCATTGGTGATCATCCGGGTGGCGTGGATGGCATTGATTTGCCCAGCGACGAAGTACTTGAAATGATTTCACCACTCGCGCTCCCTACATACCGTCTGCGCGAAGGGCGCTTTTATGCTATGAATTCTCACGGACATTTCAACACAGCGCCGACACGCCCCAGTAGTCTCATCACGCACCATGCGGTGATTACCGATGATCTAAAGCAAACTCTTACACTAGAGCTGGCAAACCGGCTCGTATTGCCACCACGCAACAGCATTTCTGCCGGATGGCAAGCTGGCGTCATGGAACACGATTCGCCCCAGCCACAGTTCTCGCACGAGATGCTTCAACATATGCGAAGCGAAAAAATTGATCATCGGTATTTTGGCTCTATGGCAGTCTATGCTGCAAAGTATACCGACTTATTCGCATATGCCTGTTTTGAAGAAGACATCTACACACGACTAAGGAATCGTGTCCTTCCTGATGGTCTACTCGCAGCTTCAGAGGATGACATCGCGCATTATTTGGCGCATGGCACTACTCCGGGATACCTTGGTAAGATTTAGCTTTCTTCTTCCTTTTTGCGATATTCGGCCGCTTCGCGGAGTGCTATTTCTACTGCTTCGGCTGCTGTTGATGCCCCAAACGTGAATCGACGCTTGCGATCATCAAGGTACGTATCAGCGAGCTTCTCACTCCAACCACCAACACCCTTCATTGCAACCATCGGTATATCACCCTGGTAAGCTACGGCTAATTCAGTCAGTGTCCCTGATCCACCACTCACCGCAATCACTGCATCACACGAAAGCACCAATGCCATTTCGCGACCACCACCGCGCTCCAATCCCGACGCTACAATAAAATCTGCATCGTTGCGTTCCCAGACTTTTTTACCCTTACCATAGGTTATACCAACCGTAAGCCCACCAGCAGACTTTGCGCCGCGGCATGCAGCCGTAGAAAGTGAATCGCTGTCCTTTTCTGCACCAAATACTAGTGTGGCTCCGTTTTCCGCAAGTAGCTTCCCTATATCTTCAGCAAGCTTCTGAACCTCATCGCTATAGTCTAAATCTGCCGCCGATCCCATGACGCCAATTTGTAGTTTTCGCATATGTCCTCCATTCCTACTATTACCTTTATTATACAGCCGTTTCTTCCTTAGTGTAGAAACAGCTCTTTTGACCTGTATGACAGCAGGCACCATCGCCGCCTAGACGCGCCACCACAAGGACAGAATCGTTATCACAATCGGTATATACTGATACAACTTTTAGGGTGTTTCCCGATGTTTCACCCTTCGTCCACAGGGCCTGCCGAGTGCGACTCCAAAATGTCACCCGCCCAGACGATAGCGTCTTTTTATAGGCATCTTGGTTCATAAACCCAAGCATCAGCACTTCTTTTGTGTCTATGTCCTGCACCACTGCGGGTACAAGCCCGTTCATTTTTTCAAAATCAAGTGTTTTCATCATTTCTTATTATATGCTCCTTGCATCATATAATTAATTAGTATTTAATATAGCTAAGTAATCGGAGATAGTTATGTCACTGCCAGATCGTCATTATCATATGCCAGTCGGACCATCAATCGAAATGTCTTCGCAGGACCAACTTTCTCATTCAGTTGAAGCTGCTCGTCAAGCTACTGCAGATAAAATTCAATCGTTTTTACAAGCAAATGGTATTCGCTATGTGATTGCACTGATTGGCGACTCAGCAACCGAGGGGCCTATTGCCGAACGAAACCGTACTATCATCACCGACTTCTTTGATGGCCTCATGGCTCCCGAACAATACGCTATTCAGACGGGCGGGACTCAGGGCGGAGTTCCTGAAATTGGTACACTCCTCGCCAAAGAACGCTCGTTGCCAACCATTGGCGTGTACCCTGGTGCTGTACGTAAATATGCACTAGAAGATTCAGCTGATTTAGTGATCGAAACACCTGATATACTGTATGGTCGTACATCATTTGGCTCCGAAACCCCAACATTTGTTAATTTACTGGATGGTGCAGTCGTGCTTGGTGGTAGTTATGGTACCCGGGTAGAAGTGTCTACCATTTTGCGGACCAATAAATCGCGTCAAGATGCGCTGCGCAGCTCGCCCGCTGATGCTACGCTCCCTCGCCCGATCTACCTTGCGCCTATCAACGGTACCGGCAGGGTAGCTGAAGAGCTAGTGGGGATGCCGCTCTACGAGGACGTGGGTGATTGTTTTCCGACGCCCCGCGGCCGCATCACTTCTGGGCTTGGGGCTGCGGCGTTTATCAACCAAAAGTTGCCGCCAATACGCTAAGCTAACGAGTTTTTTCGGCATGACGCTTCTCCAATTCTTCCTCGATTTCATTAATCGTTATGTTTTTGTCGACCATCAATACGAGTAAATGGTAGTACAGGTCTGCAACCTCGCCCACAAGAAGTGTGGTGTTGTTGTTTTTTGAAGCAATCACTACCTCTACCGCTTCTTCCCCGACCTTTTGTGCAATTCTGTCGCCGCCACTTGCAAAGAGCGAAGCCGTGTATGATGACGGCGTACTCTGCGCTTGGCGCTGTTTAATGATGCTATATAACTCTTGTATCGTCATAACACCTCCTATGGAATAACCTTTTCAATTGGCATCACGAGTATTCCTTCTGCACCTAGTGCCTTGAGCTCCGGGAATACTTCCCAAAACTGCGCTTCGTCTATTACAGCATGAATTGCTATCCAACCATCACGTGCAAGTGGCATAACTGTTGGTGCGTTAAGCCCTGGAGCAACCTTCTTGATGCTTTCTAGGCTTTTACTGGGTGCGTTCATAAGTACATACTTCAGATTCTTGGCTGCCAACACACCGCTGAGCCGTGTCAGCATTTGATCGACAAGGCGTTGCTTGGCGCTCGTCAGCTTTGTAGAACCAGCCACGATTACCGCCTCCGTTTCCATAAGCACCTCAATGGGCTTTAGGTCATTCAGCATCATCGTGCTACCCGTCGACGTGATATCAAGGATAGCATCTGCTACACCCAGAGCCGGTGTTATTTCAACCGCTCCAGCAATTTCAATTACTTTTATGTTTACGCCGCGTGTTTCAAATAACTCTTTTGTGAGCCTCGGGAATGAAGTAGCAATTGACTTACCCTCTAGCTCACTAAGTTGGGTTATTTCAGACTTTTTTGGCACAGCGGCGGTAAGCCTACAGTAACCAAACCCTGGCTTCGATAACTCCACAAGTTTGGAGCCTGTTTCGCGCACAATATTTTGACCTACAATACCAAGATCCGCCACACCACTTTCTACATATCCAGGTATATCGTCGTCACGACAGAACAATACTTCAACGGGAAAGTTGCGACACGTTGCAAACAGTCTTCGCCCATACGTCTCAAGCTCAAGACCCATATGCTCCAGAACCTTCAACGAATCTTCACTTAATCGACCATTCTTTTGAATGGCAATTTTTAGATTTTCTTTTTGAAGGGTCTTTTCCACTTTCTATTGCTCCTTACTTACCTTTAACAATTGGTAACTAAGGAACGAAAGGAAATTAAAAAAGACCCTTCCGCGGTCCCATCCTTATTCCGTGTCACATTACTGCAACAGGCACTTGGCACCGGCTCGTACTAATCATAGCGATTACGGCTGCTCTTGTTGTACGGGTGAGCTTGCCCGTAGTGCATTTTGGCACTCAGCTCGTCCTGGCGTGACTAGGACTCAAATGCTTTATGCCAGTATTGTACTCATGGTGAGTTAGTTTGTCAACTAGTCGAGTTCAGGGGTGCGCACGAGCGGCTCATTTTCATCCTCTACGCTGCCATCTTCTGGATCTTCGTCATCTTCATCGTTGGCTATGTCAGCGCTAAAGTCGGTTGTGTACACAATGCAGGCAAAAATAAGCATACTCCCCACCATTTCAAATACCGTTGGTGCTTGGCGGAGAAAAATCGTGTTGATGATAAGTGCAAATAACAAATCCGACGACAACACTACTGAGCCCATACCCAAACTATAGTGGCGCATCCCATACGTAATAAGGTAACCAATGCCAACGTAAATTGCCCCAAGGATGAACATCAGGATAGCTGCGAGCGGCGTCAAATGGGTGCGCATAATATCTTGCGCATTAGCAACCATAAATACCGCGCCAATCGCCAGTCCCCCAAGTGACTGTGCAGCCGTAACACTTTCCTTCGTCAAGGTCTCTTTGCCCTTTCGAACTGCGTACGATAGTGCCTCAAATGCACCACCAGCAAACGCAATCAGCAGCCCAATACTCACTGTTTGTGGCGAAATTGGTTGCATATACATCAGCAGTGCCACGGCCAGCAACCCAAGCGCCACGATGTTTTTGCGACCAAAGCCTTCACGGAAAAAAAGCGAACCGAGAATTTGCGTTATCACAATCACGCCCACATACAGCATGAAAAGCGCCGTTGATGCCTTAACACTTGTCACCGCATAAATAAAACAAGATGTTGATAGCGCATAGAGTACGCCGACTGCTACCAGGTACTTTATTTGATCTCGAGTGATGGCGAATCGGGCACGCATAAGCCGGGACAGTGCCACCACCATAAACACCGCAATTGTCGAGCGAACAATCAGCTGACCAGGCTCGGTAAATGATTCGCTCAATGTTTTGACAAAGGCCCCCGTGGAGCCAAACAAGATTGCCGCACCAAGCAATGCTAAAAAGCCTTTAGCCTTGTCGTTTTTCACTCTCTGCGCGAACATACGTATCATTAGTATATATTTAAATATTATAGAGCACCATAGGTAATTACTACTCCTGCGCAATCATGGTGAGTGAACTGTCAATAAAGTCTACAATACGCATAGACTTGTCCTGTGTTGTCATCGCAATTTTGTCACGATACTCATCAAGTGATGTTCCTGGTACACCTGCGGCATACAGTGCCAAATCGGACAACACTATATCTCGTCCCGCAACCCTGCCAAGCTCTGCGAATAACGTTCGATTGTATAGCAGAAACTCCCGAGATGCCTCAGCAGATGCCTCGGCTCTCACAATACTTGCCAGCGGCTTACTAAATGGCAAGAAATAGGGGTAACACCGTTGCTCACCAGTGTCATCCTTTCCGCTTTTACCACCTAGTAGCGTCAAATCTCGTGACGTAGGGATAGCCATCCCCTTAGAGCCACCTTCTATTTCTTCACTTGCAGCAACAGTATATACAGCAATGGGGTCGCGTCCAGTTAGCTCTTGAGCCCTCTCGCTACCGCGCCAACTGCCACCCTCAGAGGCAATCCCTACCACATACTGGAGCTGTATATTTGGCTTAGTCATTTGAACAGTACCCACTATTTTTTCGGCAGTCTCGCCGAATGCCAACACGTCGTCAACTACCACTAGCTCATCAAATTCATTATTTTGCACCCATGCTTGTAACTGCTCAAATTGTTCATCTGGCGTCAACGAACAATTGCGCCTACTCACTAGTTCTTGGTTTGGTGAACGTGATAACTGTAGCCTATAGAAGTCATTACCTTTCCGATTCTCAAAGATGTCCCGGTCTAGGCATAAGACACCTACTTGTCGACCACTACGACTGGCAACGTAATCATTGACTAACCTTTGCGTATCAGCAGTTAGTTGCTGTGAATTTACTGTATAAAAGGTTGAGTCATCTGGAGCAAATTGGCGTTCGATAGCAAACAGGTTTTGCTCGAACTCGTCCGCTTGTTCCTGCGAAAAGTCTGGAACAAGCGGAGGTATAGTGCTGCCAAGATCCTGTAGCACAACAAATGGATACGGCGTAATAATCCGTTCAGCCACTATTCTTTCCCCCATAACTGTCTATATTCATCCTCAATTTCCTCAATACTGCGCTTTGCGGTTTTATAGCACTTTATACCAGAATACACATTGGTCATATAAGGATAGAACTCCTCATCACCGTCAGTATAGCGCATAAAATCTTTCACATCTTCACGATCAGTTTCATAGAATTTCCCATATACATCGTAAAAGATTGCGCCTTTGAGGGCAGATGATCCCAGATCTTCCTTTTGATTCAGCGTGAGGTACCGGGCAAGCGTTTCATATAGTGCATCCGCCATTTGCGGGTCATGCTTGGGACCAAACTCCAGTTCTATAGCAGGCACCGGCATGTGCTGCGCAATGGGGCCGCGAACGACCGAATTCTGCGAGTACCAAACAATATTGGCATCAAGTCCAAAATTTGATGCAAGCACAAGGTTGTCATATGTGGGTAACGGGGTAATGGTCGTTGGCCCGCAGCTGCTCGACGATCCGTGTATATCCACTACTACGTCATACCCTTTGGCTATCCGCACCAATTCTGCAGCTCGTCGCTCTTCATAATGCTCACCCGCAGCTTCACCGGGCGCATTACGATTCATGTCTATTTCAGTGTATCGTGTACCCGTAGCAACCGCCCGCGGATTTCCAACAACCCAATCGTATCCGTACTCATCCTTTGGGTATGCCTGCTCAATATCTTTAAGCACCGGTATAGAATAGGCTTCGTTACCATGTGTTGCCGCAATAAATAGTGTTTTACGCACACGCTCTCCTTTACTAACTACTAATACTAGGGTACATACTAGTAATTAGTCAAATTATTGAATACGTTGAGCGATTTTATAAGAGGTGGTATAATCAAGAACGTCTTGGGGTGTCGCCAAGTGGTAAGGCACTGGGTTCTGGTCCCAGCATTCGGGGGTTCGAATCCCTCCACCCCAGCCACGTAAAGTCCGGTCATTGTGACCGGTTTTTATGTGGCGAGAAAGCTAGCGCTGCACTGCTCTCCGAACAAGCAGGCAGAGGAGACATTGTACGATATCACTCCGCGTTCACCAATCTCTTGTACAATAGATGCATGAAGTTATTCTTTATTTATGGGCCACCGGCCGTTGGTAAACTAACGGTTGCCAACGAGCTTGCAAAAATCACCGGCTTTCCGGTATTTCACAATCACCTAACACGGGACATTGTGCACGAGCTCTACCCACACACGTTGAGCGAGCATTACGACCTTGTTCACCACCTGCGCCTTACCGTCTTTCATTACCTTGCGTCACATGGCACGAGCGCCATTTTCACCTACGTGTATGATGGCAAAAGCGATTGGCCGGCTGTGAAACAGATGATCCAGTCAATAGAACCAAGTGGTGGTGAAGTATGCTTTGTTGAACTTACTACCGACAGAGCTACGCTCCTTAACCGCGTCACGGAAGATTCCCGCAAAACACACAAAAAAATTCATTCAGCAGAAACCTTGACTGAAGTTATGGATGCCAATAGCTTTTCGTCGGCACCGCTCAAGAATATCCTTGTCATCGACAACACTAATTTGAGCGCCCACGATACTGCTGTGCAAATTGCCACTCACTACGGCGTTATTTAGTGTGCTGCTTTTGGCGATAGACTTCAAATAATTGCACCCACTGCTCAAGACTCAGCTGCGACGGTTTCAGTAGTTCGTCAATGCCACTGGCGCGTCGTGGTGTTTTTGCAAATACTTTTGGGTCATGGTAGCTCCGCTCTACGAGCTGTCGATACTCTGGCATGAATAGTGGCGCTATGAGGGGCCGCGGGCGGCGCTCCAATGCAAGTAATACCGTATCGACATTTGGCCGCGGCATATAATCACTGCGCTGCAATTGTTTGACAATTTTTGCTTCATACATAGGCCCCAACATCATGCCGAGCGCACCAGTAAAGTACTGGTTATGGAGCACGATTTTCTGCGCAAATTGTTTTTGTACAATCAGGTAAATCGACTGGGGTGGCGTTGCGGTTTCACATAGCTTGCGTACAATCTTGGAGCTTAAATGAAAAGGTATATTTGCAAAAACTTTATTCCCACCAATCAGGGGCTCCATTGTCATAAAGTCGCCCTCTATCACCCGAACATTGGCGTAGCCTTGCAGGTTGATACGCAGCTTATTCGCCGTCTGTTGGTCATACTCTATAGCAATAACCGTACGAGCAACTTCCGCTAGTGCGCTCGCAATAATCCCCGTTCCAGCACCGATATCATATACGGTATCAGTATTACTAATCGACGTTTTTTGGATTAGTTGACGTACAAAAGCAGGGTTACGCAGAAAGTGCTGACCATAGGTATGTTTTCGTCTCATTGCCGTCCTACTTACGTCGCGGCAGTTCACGGGCAACTAAGAGCGCCGCCCACAGCATAATGGCTGTAAACACTACAAACCACAAACCATTGAGCGTCGGGATCGTCACACCAAATAGTCCAGTGTCAGAATCGGCGTTACCGCTAATGTTCGTAAACAGTGCGATACCGAGCCATAGTACTCCTGTGGCCACTGCAGCACTTTTTGTCACCCGCCATGCGCGTGGGTCAAGCTTCATCGACAACAAGTATGGCAATGATGCCACCTCAAGGGCAACAATGAGTCCTGCGAGAAAAGCAGCAGTGACCAATCCCCCAGCAAATCCATAGCCGTAGGTTACCTCATAAAATTTTTCAAACGTAAACAGCTGTGCAATCGCTAAGCTCAGATACACCGCGCCCAAAGCCATTGCACGCCAATGGGCAGGATTTTTGCTAAATTCGCTCGGGAAAATGGCTCGCAAACGCTTCATATCTCTAGTATACGCGGTAAAGGGATATAATGTGTTGTGTTTTTTGCCATAACGCTTGCGCTAACCCTAAAAAAAGCGTATTGTACCTATAGCGAAACTACAAAAACAAAAACACCAAAAAAACTTGTAGCATCTCGCTCTACGATATATCCACCACAACATATCATGATGCCCCGGCCTCTGCCGGGGCATTGCTTATATAAGCTTAATGTGTTATAATAGACTTACGTACTAGCGAGAGGAGCTGTCGTGATCGACCGTCATCTCTGGAAGGTATGGGCTGCGTGCACGCTGATCTGGCTGTTCATCGCCGTGATCAACGTGATGAGTGGTAACACCTTCCTGGTCGTGCTCGATCTGGTAGTGGCCGCATTCCAGGCGCTCGCCGCCTATGCCACCTACCAGCAGTACAACACTG
>APMI01000383.1_pt1 | contig 56965 bp, 47 predicted proteins | sample 667938 | NCBI WGS metagenome assembly APMI01 (sample SAMN01084076, study PRJNA167559) | wastewater metagenome | biome: Wastewater | place: Denmark: Ejby Moelle, Odense | collected 2011-11-28
TTGTGCCGGCTGCGCCGCCCATTGAAATTCACCCGCCGTAATTGGCGGGTGCGGATTGAAACGTTCAGCGGCTTGACGTAGTGCGTCTTGGCGTAGCAAATTCACCCGCCGTAATTGGCAGGTGCGGATTGAAACAGCGATACATTGCGGGCAAGCCGGTATTGGCGCGAGCAAATTCACCCGCCGTAATTGGCAGGTGCGGATTGAAACAGTACGACCCATCAGCTTACCCGGACACGTACCGTAAATTCACCCGCCGTAATTGGCGGGTGCGATAAGCCAAATTCACTTAGTAGGATTAGGTTTTCAGGCCGCCAGCAAACTATCTAGGGGCCAACGCGGCATGACCTCAATCGCGGCATCTTCCCCTTGACCAGCTGCCAGCCGTCGCCAACCCGCATAGGCGATCATGGCACCGTTATCGGTACAAAACTCCAAGCGCGGATAATAAACCTGCCCACCCAATTCAGCGGCCAATTCCCACAACCGTTCCCTTAACCGCCGATTGGCCCCTACCCCACCCGCCACCACTAAGCGTTTTAAGCCCGTCGCGTGCAAAGCTCGCCGACATTTGATGGCTAATGTCTCCACCACTGCCTCCTCAAAGGCGCGTGCCACATCCGCTCGATTTTCAGGGCTGGATTCCAACGCTCGCCAAGTATTGATAGCAGCGGTTTTCAAGCCGCTGAAACTAAAATCGCAGCCGGGTCGGTCGGTCATTGGTCGCGGGAACCTAAAGCGCTGAGGATCGCCCTGTTCCGCCAATTTGGCCAAGGCTGGGCCACCCGGATACGGCAATCCCAACAGCTTGGCCGTTTTATCAAACGCCTCACCGGCAGCATCGTCGATTGATTCGCCCAAAATTCGGTAGCGGCCGATACCTTGCACATCAACCAATAGGCTATGGCCGCCGGAGACCAGCAACGCTACGAAGGGGAACTTCGGTGGATTCGGCTCTAGCATCGGTGCCAGTAAATGGCCTTCCATATGATGAACACCGATCACGGGTACTTGCCACGCCCAAGCCAGACTACGCCCGATAGCCGCTCCAACCAGCAATGCACCAATCAAGCCGGGGCCTCGCGTATACGCCACACCGTCGATTTGGCTTGGAGCGACGGCTGCTTGCCGACACACTTCGCGCAGCAGCGGCAAGATCTTGCGAACGTGATCACGCGAGGCCAGTTCCGGCACTACCCCGCCGTATTCGGCGTGGAGTTCGACCTGGCTATGCAGCGCATGAGCCAACAGGCCGCGCTCGCTCTCGTAAAGCGCCACACCTGTTTCATCACACGAGGTTTCGAGACCTAAAATCAGCATGACCCCCCTCATCTTTGCATTTGGCAATACGCACGATTACAATTCGCCGTTTACCGATAATTTGATATCTAACGACTAACCGATCAAACATGAATGAGGTGACGTTTTAAATGCCTTCCGTGAAAGTGAAAGAGAATGAGCCGTTTGACGTGGCCCTGCGCCGCTTCAAGCGTTCCTGCGAGAAAGCCGGGGTCCTGTCTGAGGTCCGTCGGCGCGAGTTTTACGAAAAACCGACCCAGGAACGCAAACGCAAGCGTGCTGCCGCCGTCAAACGTCATCTAAAAAAGCTTTCCAGGGAAGTATCTCGCCGCACCCGCATGTACTGACGTATATTCAAACAGAGCCTTCTTTTCAACTCTCCCGTTCCGAGCCAACCTCATGTCCCTTAAAGCTCAGATTAATGAAGACATGAAAACCGCCATGCGCGCCAAGGATAAGGAACGTCTTGGCGCCATCCGCCTGATCTTAGCCGCCATCAAACAGCGTGAGGTGGACGAGCGCATTGAATTGAGTGAAATTCAAGTGCTTGGCGTACTGGAGAAAATGATCAAGCAGCGCCGCGAATCTCTCGCACAGTATCAAAATGCCGGACGGGATGATCTGGCGTCGCGAGAATCTTTTGAGATTGATCTGATCCAAACGTATATGCCGGCATCACTGAGCGATGCCGAGATCGATAGCCTGATCGCTGACGCTATCGCGGCCACTGGTGCTCAATCGCTACGCGACATGGGTAAGGTCATGGCCCTAATCAAAGATCAGGCGCAAGGTCGGGCTGATATGGCGGCCGTCAGCTCCCGCGTTAAAGCACGCTTTAATAGTTGATTCGCCTTCCTCCCGGATTCTCGCTAGCGATATTCACGTCTTTTTTGTGGTCTTTGAGCGCCCCGACCGCTGACGGTTGGGGATTTCTCCGCTAGTCTTTGGCCTATGGCTGGCCGGATACCCCAGGAGTTCTTCGATCAATTGCTCGGGCGAGTGGATATTGTCGAGATTATCCACAGCCGAGTACCCCTGCGGCGTGCAGGCCACGAATTTATGGCCTGCTGTCCGTTTCACGCCGAGAAAACCCCCTCGTTCTCGGTAAGCCCGCGCAAGCAGTTCTATCACTGTTTCGGCTGTGGATCTCACGGCAACGCTATTGGTTTTTTGATGGCCTACGAGCGCTTGGAATTTCTCGATGCCGTCGAGGAATTGGCGCATTTAGCAGGACTTGATCTGCCTGAAACGACCACTAGCGATAGCGCGTCGGCGCTACCGACTAAGCGTTTGCTCGAATGGATCTCTCAAGCTGACCATTTTTTCCGCCAACAATTACGCGAGCATCCACTCCGACAACGGGCTGTGGATTATTTGCGCCAACGCGGCTTAACCGGCCAGATTGCCAATACCTTCGGTATCGGATACGCGCCTCCCGGCTGGGAAAATCTCGGCAAGGCACTGAATGGGGCCGGTGCGAACAGCGCCGATCTTATCGCCGCCGGCCTCGTCAGCATGGACGAACAAGGCCGGGCACGGGATCGCTTCCGCGACCGTATCATTTTCCCAATCCGCGACCGTAGAGGCCGGGCCATCGGCTTTGGTGGCCGTGCGCTCGACGGAGATACCACGCCGAAATATCTCAATTCTCCCGAAACCTCTCTCTTTCATAAGGGATCGGAACTCTACGGCCTCTATGAGGCGCGTACTCAGAACCGGCAATTGCCACGGCTGCTAGTGGTGGAAGGCTATATGGATGTGGTCGCTTTGGCCCAACATGAGATCTCGTATGCCGTCGCCACCCTGGGCACAGCCACTACCGCCGAGCACATTGATCGCCTGTTTCGCACGGCTGACGATCTGGTATTTTGCTTCGACGGCGACCGGGCCGGACGCGCTGCTGCGTGGCGAGCGTTAACTGTGGCGCTGCCTTTTTTGCGCGATGGCCGCCAGGCTGGTTTTTTATTTCTCCCGGACGGTGAAGACCCGGATAGCCTGGTCCGAGCTGAAGGGCAAGCCGCATTTGCGCGCCGCATCCAACACAGTACCCCCTTGGCGGACTACTTGTTTGACGAACTGCGGGGCCAGGGCGATCCAAATACGTTGGCCGGCCGTGCCCGTATGGCGGAACTGGCCCGCCCATTGCTCGAAAAGCTCCCAGAAGGGCACTTTCGCGACCTCATGCAGGAACGACTGCGCAAGGAAGCACAATTGGTGAACACCCGGCTGCGGCCCCCAACGCCGACAGCCCATCTAACCGAAGATCACAGCTTGCGTTTAGCACGCACGCCAGTGCGCAGACTGATCGCTCTGTTACTGTATCGACCGATGCTAGCACAACAAACAACCGTCGAGGATCTCGTACTCCCAGACGACAACCGACCGGGAATGCAACTCGTGGCGAACTTGCTTTGCGCGCTGCACTCCAATCCAGAGCTGACCGCTGCCGCCCTGCTGGAGCGCCATCGAGATACTCCAGAAGGGGCGATCTTGGAGCGGTTAGCCGCTTGGAAGCCGCAGATCCCGGATGAAGAATACCAATTTGAACAGGAATTTAGCGACATCGTTGCCACTCTAAAGCGGCGTGACGATCTGCCCGACCGGTTGCCCGACCTGCTCATGGGCCGGGGAACAGCGCGAGCATTCAGCACCGAGGAACGTGAGGAAATTTTACGGAACTTGCTAAAAGCGAAAAGGTCTAATTGAACCAACTTTTTTAAATAAAAAATACTGTGATATCATCGAAGGTTTGGATTTTTATTTACCTTTCTAATATGTGAACAGGTCATGAGCGAGCAGCAACAATCGCAATTGAAGAAGTTGATTGCCCGCGGCAAGGAAAAGGGTTTCCTGACTTATGCCGAGGTGAATGACCATCTGCCGGATGATATCGTCGATCCTGAACAGATCGAAGATATTATCTCGATGATCAATGATATGGGTATCGAGGTTCACGAGTTCGTTCCCGATACTGAAACCCTGCTGCTCAATGAAAATCCGGTCAGTGCCGATGACGATGTGGTCGCTGAGGAAGCGGCGGCAGCCCTGGCAGCAGTCGATAGCGAATTCGGACGTACCACCGATCCGGTGCGCATGTATATGCGCGAGATGGGTACGGTCGAGTTGCTGACGCGCGAAGGTGAGATTCAGATCGCCAAGCGGATCGAAGAAGGGATGACCCAAGTTCTCTCAGCTTTGGCCAGCTATCCCCTCACCTCCGCTACCCTGCTGAAGATTTACGATTCCATCAGTGAAAACGGTACTCGGCTTGCCGATGTCATCAGTGGCTTCAAAGATGTAGAGGAAACCGCCCCACCCTTGCCGGACGTCGATTTATTGCTGGCCGTCGATGACCCGGATGCCGTGGTCGTTGAAGATGAGGTGGTAGTACCTGAGGACGACGATGAAGAGGGTGCGCAGGCTGTTGTCGAGAGCGGTCCCGACCCCGAAGAAACGGCTCGACGTTTTGCCGATTTACGGGGTTTATGTACCCAAGCATTAGAGGCCATTGATGCGCTAGGCTTACAAAACGCCCATCCTCAAGAGCTGCGCCAGCAACTCAGCGAGCGCTTTCTCCAGTTCAGGCTAGTGCCAAAAACACTGGATCTGCTGATTGCCAATCTGCACGAAATCGCTGAGCGTATTCGTACTCAGGAAAAAGAAATCATGGCGATTTGCGTCAATAAAGCGCAGATGCCACGCAAAGCGTTCATCACCTCCTTCCCACAAAATGAAACGCGACTGGAATGGGTGGATGAGCAGATTGGAGCCGGTAAAAAGCATTCCGCCTTGCTAGCCGACTACCGTGCGGAGATATTACAGGCGCAGCAACAACTGCAAGTCATTGAGGCGGAAGCCCGCTTATCGATCCACGAAATCAAAGATATTAATCGCCACATGTCCATTGGCGAGGCTAAAGCACGCCGCGCCAAGAAAGAGATGGTGGAAGCCAACCTGCGCCTAGTGATCTCCATCGCCAAGAAGTACACCAATCGAGGTCTGCAATTTTTAGACCTGATTCAGGAAGGCAACATCGGGTTAATGAAGGCAGTCGATAAGTTCGAATACCGGCGCGGTTACAAATTCTCGACTTACGCCACCTGGTGGATCAGACAAGCGATCACCCGATCCATTGCTGATCAGGCTCGGACCATTCGTATCCCGGTACATATGATCGAAACGATCAATAAGCTGAACCGAATTTCGCGGCAGATGTTGCAGGAAATGGGTCGCGAACCGACACCGGATGAACTGGCGAAACGGATGGAAATGCCGGAGGATAAGGTACGCAAGGTCTTGAAAATCGCCAAGGAGCCTATTTCGATGGAGACTCCCATCGGCGATGATGAAGACTCTCATCTAGGTGATTTTATTGAAGATCTCAGTGTATTATCGCCGGTTGAAGCTGCGACGGTCGAAGGTTTGCGTGAGGCGACCCGAGAGGTTCTATCGACGCTGACCCCGCGTGAGGCCAAGGTGCTGCGGATGCGGTTTGGCATTGATATGTCGACCGATCATACCCTGGAAGAAGTTGGTAAACAGTTCGATGTAACCCGCGAGCGTATCCGGCAAATTGAAGCTAAGGCATTGCGTAAACTCCGGCACCCCAATCGCTCCGAGCAACTGCGCAGCTTTCTGGATTTAGAATAAGCTATCGCCATGATGCAGCACTGATTTGGAGCGATGCCAACCGGCATGGAATCTAGCCAGAAGATAACATCCTCAATCCGGGCCCTTAGCTCAATGGTCAGAGCAGGGGACTCATAATCCCTTGGTTGTAGGTTCGAATCCTACAGGGCCCACCAAAACTTATTTTCAATCGAAGCCTTGATAGATCGCTTATCAAGGCTTCTTCATTTGTGCATTTGCCAAATATGCAATTTTGGCATGAAGTTATTGAAATGATTTTCAAATAGTTATTAATTTTTAACCTGAAATTACTGTCATTTTGGCATAAAAATATAGCATTCAGCATACGGGCTCGAAATAAAAATTCATTAAAAATAAATAGTTAAAAATAAAAATGCGCATGGCTTAGGTTTTGCTAATACTTAAATACTTACTAAATGCGCTTTTTTACCTCAGCTAGTACCAGATAATCGCTAGCACCATAGGGCAAACACCAAAGAACGCAAACATGATGCGAAAAGCAAAGATTATCTTAGGGTTAGCCATTGCAGCTCTGTCATCTCCCAGCGTTATCATTGCTGCCACGGATAATTTATTTATCGCCGGGATAAACCCTGATCAACGACCCGCAAACACTCCAATCATCTTGGAAGCATTCAAAGATCAAGCATGGTACGCAAAAGCGCTAACTGGCGTTACCCAACCTTACCCCAATAGCCTTCGTTTTCTGGACGATCAAGGTAACTGGTATACACCGTTTAATCGACCTGGAATGACAGGGCGTTACGATATTCGTGGCTGGCACCGTTCAAGTAATTAGACCTTTTTGACTAAGATCAAGCAGGTCCAAAAATCCCATTCAAAAATCGTATCAGTCGCACACAGAGAATCTACCATTGATTTGCTGGATGGTGAGCTTTGCTAAAAGCCATTCAAGCGTTACTCAAGGTTTGCTCTGTATTTGACATGTCAACCGAAGCCATAATCTGGAGGAATTTCGTGAAAAAGATCAGTAGAGTCTCACAGTTACCGCTATTTTTTGGTGTGCTTCTTGGAACTCTAGGCGCAAGCCCTCTTGCAACGGCCGATATGTCCGGTATGGGCGGCATGTCCGGTATGGACGGTATGGGCGGCATGTCGGGAATGTCCGGCATGGGCGGCATGTCGGGAATGTCCGGCATGGGCGGCATGTCGGGAATGTCCGGCATGGGCAGCATGTCGGGAATGTCCGGCATGGGCAGCATGTCGGGAATGTCCGGCATGGGCGGCATGTCGGGAATGTCCGGCATGAGTGGCATGGGCGGTATGGGTGGTATGTCGGGAATGTCCGGCATGGGTGGTACTGGCGGCTCAAACTGGGTATGCACGATGTGGGTTCAGCCTGCTGCTAGCCCAAGCTGGGTGTGTGCGCAATGGACCTATCCTGCTTACTTTATGAGTGGGATGAGGGGCATGTCGGGTATGTCCGGCATGGGTGGCATGTCAGGAATGTCTGGCATGGGCGGTATGGGTGGCATGTCAGGAATGTCTGGTATGGGTGGCATGTCGGGAATGAGTGGTAATTGGGTTTGGATACCGTCCGGTATGAGCGGCATGTCGGGAATGGGTGGTATGGGTGGTATGGGCGGCATGTCGGGAATGGGTGGTATGTCCGGCATGGGTGGTATGTCGGGAATGGGCGGCATGTCCGGCATGGGTGGTATGTCGGGAATGGGCGGAAATTTTGGCTTCTACTAAGTAAACAACTAAAATTTAGAGAGAATTTTCATGAAAATTAAAATGTCGAAGATGTCTGTAGCCGTCGGTCTATTCCTTGGCACACTGGTCACTGCCCCAAGCTTTGCTGCGGGCATGGGCGGTATGTCCGGCATGGGCGGTATGTCCGGCATGGGCGGCATGGGCGGTATGTCCGGCATGGGCGGTATGTCCGGCATGGGCGGTATGTCCGGCATGGGCGGTATGTCCGGCATGTCCGGTATGGGTAGCATGGGCGGTATGTCCGGCATGTCCGGTATGGGTGGTGGTAGTAATGCTGGATGGGTATGTACACAATGGTCTCAACCTATGTCCGGCATGGGTGGCATGAGCGGAATGGGCGGCATGTCCGGTATGGGTGGCATGAGCGGAATGGGCGGCATGTCCGGTATGGGTGGCATGAGCGGAATGGGCGGCATGGGCGGAATGGGTGGTATGTCGGGGATGTCCGGCATGGGTGGCCAAGGTGCGGTATGCGTTCAATGGACGTATAACCCAGTTGTAATGGGCGGCATGTCCGGTATGGGTGGCATGGGCGGAATGAGCGGCATGTCCGGCATGGGCGGAATGAGCGGCATGTCCGGCATGGGCGGTATGTCAGGAATGGGTGGTATGGGCGGTATGTCAGGAATGGGTGGTATGTCTGGCATGGGCGGCATGGGTGGCATGTCAGGAATGGGCGGTATGTCGGGAATGTCCGGCATGGGCGGCATGGGCGGCATGGGCGGCATGGGCGGCATGTCCGGCATGTCAGGTATGAGTGGTATGCAGGGTATGGAAGGGAAGAAAGAAGAAGCTAAGGAACCCAAAAAGGAAGAAGTGAAGAAATAACAAGGTTACAGCGCCAAGAAACAAGGCAGTTGCTGTAAAGATTTCGGTGAATGGGGTGCTTAAGGATAAGCGCCCCTCACCTCAAACTAGAACAGTCGGTCAATCATCTTTTAAATCAAGATTGCCAAGTGAGGTCAGGTTTATGTGGAGGTTGCAGCCGAAATCCCTGCGGGGATGGGCAGGCTTGCTCATGGCGCTGTCGCTGATCTCGATCAACACCGTACAAGCCGAGAATCCCGATTATCAGAAGGCCCAGTGGCATCCCATCCATTTCCAACCACAAATAGCCAACGCCACTAACGAACAATGCTTGAGCTGCCATCAGGAAATTCTTAAAGACAAACCGCTGGAACAATCACCAGCCGGTGTTAAAACGACCGATGTCCTCGCTTGGTATCAAACGCTTGATACCTATCAAGGTGACCAGGACACCATGCATCGCCGACACTTGGTCGGGCCGCTGGCAACCCGCTTAATGGACATGAAGTGCAGCACCTGCCATCAGGGCAGTGATCCCCGCGAAGCAGCGCCCATCCCTCCGGTTCAAACGGGTGCTACCTTCACCTTACGTAAAAAGGTTGATCCAAATACCTGCCTGATGTGTCACGGTAATTTTAATTACAAGGTAATGACGGGCCTACCGGATCACTGGTCGAAATCGGGCGAATTATTTGGCAACAACTGTCTCGCGTGCCACGCTGCGTTTCGCACCAACCGCCATAAAGTCAATTTCCTGAAACCGGAAGCCATCGAAGTAGCGGGCAAGGAGAGCGGTGACTTCTGCTACGGCTGCCATGGCGGGCGTCAGTGGTACCGGATTAATTATCCTTACCCGCGTCACCCCTGGCCGGGCATGACTCTCGAAACGCCGGAATGGGCCAAGGGCCGTCCGACAGAATCAGAAGCACGGTTTTTACAATACATGAAGACGCCAAGCCAAGCATCGGGCGCCCCCCAATGAAAAGCCGGGATGATGCCAATATGACTGCAAATTCACCCCTCGACCTTTTGCGCGGCCGTCTTAATTTGTCGCGGCGTTCCTTCCTCAAGGCTACCGCCGCTGGCGCCGCACTGGGTAGCACCGGCCTGATCGAACTGAAAACCGCCCGCGAAGCCAAGGCGTTCGCTTACGAACCCTACCCGCGTGACGATCAATTGCAAACCGTCGTCACCAGTTGCGCTCACAACTGCGGCTCGCGCCACATGTTGGTAGCGCATAAAAAGGGTGATGTGATTGTCCGACTGTCTACTGACGATGGTCGCTATCAAGCGGATGGCGCATTTGGTAAAGACACTTTTGAAGAGCCGCAATTACGCGCCTGCTTGCGCGGCCGTTCCTACCGGCAGCGGCTTTATTCCGCAGAACGGCTGCTCTATCCGATGATCCGTGTTGGTGAGCGGGGCGAAGGCCGCTTCAAGCGCGCGTCGTGGGACGACGCGCTGACCTTGGTCGCCGAGAAGATGGTTGCGATCAAACAGCAATACGGGCCAACCGCCCTGCTTGATCAAGGCTATGCCGGCGCTTCTTACGGGGTGCTGCACAAGTCTGACCAGATTGAAGGGCTACTGGCGCGATTCCTGGGCATGTTCGGTTGTCGCACCAATTCCTGGTCGGTGCCATCCTATCAAGGCACCACCTTCAGTTCGCGGATGACTTTCGGCACCATTGAGGACGGTAACGAAGACGACGCTTTTGCCCATTCCAAGCTGATCATCATGTGGGGCTGGAACCCGGCCTACACCTTCCACGGCGGCAATACGTTTTACTACATGCGGCTGGCCAAGCAGCGTGGTTGCAAGTTCGTGCTGATCGATCCGCAATACACGGATTCCGCTGCGACTTATGACGCCTGGTGGATTCCGATCCATCCCGATACCGACGCAGCGATGCTGGCGGGAATGGCCCATTACATCTTCACCAACAACCTCCACGATCAAGCGTTCATCGATAAATTCTGTCTAGGAATGGACGCCGGCACGATGCCGGACTGGGCCAAGGATCAGGAAAATTTCAAGGACTACATCCTCGGTAAGTACGATAATCAGCCCAAGACCCCAGAATGGGCGGCCCAAATCTGTGGGGTTAAGGCCGAGGACATCAAGAAGCTGGCTGATATGTACGCCCGCACCAAACCGGCGGCGCTGAAAGCGTCCTGGGCGCCGGGCCGCAACGCCTACGGCGAGCAGTACAACCGCATGGCAGCGGCAGTACAGGCGATGACTGGTAATATCGGCGTGTTGGGCGGTTGCGCGGAAGGCGTCGGCAAAGCCTGGCATTCCGAAGCGGTCGCCTACCCCTACGATCAATACGCCAACGTCTGGTTCGCTTCCATCAAATCCGACCGTTGGGCACATTGCGTGCTCAATTATCCCAACGTCAAACGCGAAGAAATCGGCCTCTGGCCACGCCAGGATCATCTTGACGGCGTGATTCCCAACATTCGCGGCATCTTCTGGCAAGGTTCGGACTGGTTCAACCAGCTCACCAATATCAACAAGGAAATCCAGGCGATCAAGAAGCTTGATCTGGTGGTGTGCATGGATAGCACCATCACCCCGTCGGGCCTCTACGCCGATGTGCTGTTGCCGGTCGCCACTCACTTCGAACGCCACGATGTCGCCCTACCTTGGTACAAAGGGCATTACTATATCCATCGGCCCAAAGTCATTGAACCGATGGGCGAGAGTAAGACCGATTTCCAGATTTTCACCGAACTGGCGTATCGGCTCGGCTTTGGCCCAGGCTATAACCCGCGCGCCAACCGCGAGTATTTCCAGTACAACGATGCGGTCGATGATGCCTATTTGCGTACCTGGTGGGAAGAGAAGGTGATGCATCACCAGGGCGTGATGATGAGCTGGGATGAGTTCAAGCAACGCGGTGTGTACAAGTTCAAGCTGGACAAGCCGCATGTAGCGTTTCGCGCCCAAATTGAGCAAGGACTACCGTTTCAGACCCCTTCTGGCCGAATCGAAATTTTTTCTACCCAACTGGCACAGATCAAGGATTGGACGCGGACCCAATACGGTTATCCGATTCCGGCGATTCCAAAATGGATCGAGCCTTGGGAATATGCGGGCAGTGAGAAAACGAAGCAATACCCATTCCATCTGGTTTCACCGCATCCCCGCTGGCGCACCCACTCCATCTTCAATAACTGCGCTTGGCTACGAGAGACTTACGAACAGGAAGTGACGATCAACGCCTCCGATGCCAAACGGCTCGGCATCCAGACGGGTGACACCGTAGAGGTCTGGAATGATCGAGGCAAAGTCGTCGTCCCCACCTACGTAACCGAACGCTGTATGCCGGGTGTGCTGGTCCTGCACGAGGGGGCCTGGCTGGATTTAGACGAAAATGGCATCGACCGCGCTGGTAATCCTGATTTCCTTACGCTTGACGAACCCAGCCCGGCTGGGGCTTTCGCCTACAACACCGTGCTGGCGAACGTGAAGAAAACCGATCTAGCCCATCGACCGGGATGGGATAAGCAGGCGACGGCCCGCTCGTACATCTTCCGGCGCGAACTGTGAACCCCTTGAGGAGCCGATGCCATGGCTGACGCCAAAGCCCCCGAAAATGCGGCCGTGATCAAGGAAGCGGTCAAGCGTCGCAAGAAGGAAGTGTATACGCCGGTGAAGCCTGACATGCAGTTAGGCTTCATCCATAACAATGTCGATTGTATCGGTTGCCGCGCCTGCGAAATCGCTTGCAAGGATAAGAATGGGCTGGCAGCAGGCCCCCGCTTTCGGCGGGTGATGTATGTGGAAGGCGGCACCTATCCCGATGTCTACGCCTATAAAGTCAACATCTCCTGCAACCACTGCGGCGAACCGGCTTGTTTACCCGCCTGCCCGACCGGCGCGATTTTTAAGCGTAAGCAGGATGGCATCGTCGATATTGACTCGACCTTGTGCATCGGTTGCCGACGCTGTGAGGCGACTTGTCCCTACGGCGCACCGCAGTACGATCCGAGCGACCATCTGGTCAAGAAGTGCAACATGTGCGTCGATGAAATCGAGGCTGGCCGCAAGCCGTACTGCGTGATGGCCTGTATGATGCGGGTGCTGGACATCGGCCCGGTGGATAAGTTAATGAGCGGCGAATGGGAAACCAAGGCGTTGGGACCGAATGATAAGCCGGTGCGGGCGGTGAAGAATTTTGCCGATCCTGAGTTGACTAATCCCTCGATGGTCTTTATCCCCCACCGCAAAGGGATCGTGGAGTGACGGCACGGGCCGACACGGCATCCGCTGACCCGGATGCCGGGCCAGCCGTTACCCTGGATAGTTTCCGGCAGGCGGTAGCCGAGGATTTACTATCGCTTGCTCTGCTTCATCACGCCGAACCCAGCAGCACACTGCTGCAATCACTGCGGCAAGAAGGCGGTCTGTCGCTCGGTCTGGAATTGCAATCACCGGTTGGTCGGGAAGCGTTGCAGGCAATGGCGGCGGCGTTTGAGGGTCTGCCAGAAACGCTCAGTCAAACCATTCTTGATCAGTATGCCGCCGACTACACCGATATCTATCTCACCAACGGCTACGGCGCTTCACCGCACGAATCGGTCTGGCTGGATGAAGATCATTTGATGCGACAGGAGCCAATGTTTCAGGTTCGGGCTTATTACACTCGCCACGGTTTGACGGTGGGTGATTGGCGCATCCGGCCGGAAGATCATCTGGCGCTGGAACTCCAATTCCTGGCGCATCTGTTTGAGCCAGTGCGGGGCGATACTCTGACCGAGGCCGTCCGCTTTATGGATGAGCATTTGTTACGCTGGTTGCCACTCTTCAGTCAGCGGGTGGCGGAGCGTTGCCGTACCCGATTCTTCGCTGCTCTCGCCTTGCTCACCGCTGCCTATTGCCAAGAGCTACGCGATTTGCTGGCGGAATTGCTGGCCGAACCTCGCCCTACTGCCGAAGACATCGAGCAACGGATGAAGCCGAAACGTGGCGCTGCTCCGGCTCCGGCTCCGTCTACTTTTATTTCTGGACAAGGGCCAACGTGGTAGAGTTTTAGAGGCGGCTCCGCTGTATATATTCACCGTAGCAAAGTATGCAGAACCCTTACGCTTGTCCTACATGTCCGGATCGGGCCTCGCTTCTAGCCGCCGAACCAGCGACAGTTCGGCTACACACAAACGGGACCACTTGGACCAAACAGTCGGCACAGACGCCCGTCCATCTGGTTGCAATCTTCCGAGAACCGGGTATCAGTAACAACCGCATTGTGCCAACTGTGTTGGATTTGTGGGTTCAACAAGATGGTTCTTCGCTGGCTGCTGGGCGCCGCTGTTGGATAAAGCCGTTACTCAAAGCTCTGTCCGGCTTGCCGCCGGGGTTGACTGTGGCCTTGGATAACGGGGTACGGTGCCCGTGTCCGCAGCACACGGGTGGCTACCACGAACGGATAAACCACTGTGTGGGTCAGACACAACATTGGCTCGAAGGCCTAGTCCATCCCAATGGCGGACAACCTGGACTGTTGCTCTGCGACAAAGATTTGGCCTGCTCCTACTCCAAGTTGGGCTTGTTGCTCCGTCAAGAGGATAAGCAAGCCTGGCAAGCACCCTTCCGCTTCATAGACGCTGTAGGTGAGGAAGTCCTCTTCGTCTCTGGCAAGACCACCTACGATGGGTTGATACTGGCCCATCCGGTTTTGTTCAGTCACCAGCATGCTCGGGCCTATATCGACGCCTTCCAACTCAAAGGAGTGGTACAAAGGCTCGTGACTCTATCAAGGATAGCGTGACTCCACCTCCCCGCCCCAACACTCCAAAGGAAACCGCATCTCCACCGGAGACGGTCTCTAAACCCCCGCTACGCGCCTTAACAGAAACAATCGCCGCTAAAGCCCGACTCCCCACTGTCAGCGCCGACCGCTGCGTACACAGCCACATCAACGACGCCCGTTGCCGCGCTTGTGCAGACGCTTGCCCGCTTAATGCGTGGGTGATCGACGACGAACGGCTAGGAATCAACATCAATGCCTGTGACGGCTGCGGCCTGTGCGTTCCCGCCTGCCCAGAGAATGCCATCGCCTGCGATCAGGCTCTGGCTGATACGGGCGTCCGTTCCTGGAAGGGCCACACTGCACTCTTTCGCGCCTGCGAACGAACGGACTTAGACGCCGCCGACTGCCGAATCCCTTGCCTCCATAGCATCGGAACGCGCGAGCTGCTGCATCAGTACCGGTGCGGCATGGCGACCTGGATCATCACCAACGCCGACTGTGACGCCTGCCTGCGCGGTCGCGGCCAACGCCTATCGGAATCCGTTCAAAAAACCAACACGCTGCTGCAAAGCCGAAGTTTAGAACCCATCGCCCTGGTCGCACTGGAGCCAGCGCAATGGCAGAAAATCCTCAAGCAATCAACTCCCTGCCAAAGCGGGCCAGTCTCGACCCGCCGAAATTTCTTTCGTGATGCCTTGCGAACTGCCATCAACACCACCCGCGATGCCGCCGCGCTGGCCGGGGACGAACCGGCCAATTCCACACCACCCACAGCATCGCTACCGGAGACAGGGCCGGATGATCTTTTTCTAGCGACACCCAACATCGACCCGACCCGCTGCAATGGCTGTGACGCCTGCGTCCGGCTCTGCCCGCACCAAGCCATCCGCTTGAAAACGACCGATAGCGAACCGTGTTATCAAATCAAAGCCCAGTACTGCACCGGTTGCGGGATCTGTCGGGATGCCTGCGACCAAAACGCCATCCACATTGCCGCGCTTGCACTCCGGCCTCAAGCCGTTGCCTTGGCCCAAGGACACTGCCCGGCGTGCAACATCCGCTACCACCTGCCTACCGGACAGCTTCGACCCGATGGCTTATGCACCATCTGCGCGCGAACGCGCCACGGCCGTCAGCTCTATCAAGTATTGAGGTAGGTATCGACCCCCTTGGTGGCCCTCACCGGTCAGGCTCCTGTCAAAATGACAGCCCAAGCATGGTATGCTGGCCCTGCTCAAACCGCCTTGAGAACCCTACCCTTGCGTCACTGGATTGCCCGCAGCCTCAACCGCAAATTCATCGTGGCGGCTGCCGCTGGCTTACTGACCGTCTCACTCATTTTTCTCCTGGCTTTTGTCACGCTCTATCACGGCCAGCTCCGCGAGGAGCGAACTGTACGGGCTTCGGAAGTCAACCGGCTTTTACAAGCCGCACTCGTCAACGCCATGCTCAAGCGCGATCTACCCGGACTGCGGGAGATCATTGATGGGTTGGGTCAGGAACCCTCGATTCGGCAAGCGATGATTTTGAACCCAACCGGCGAGGTGCGCTTTGCCTCCGATCATCGGCTTATCGGCACACAACTGGCGCTATCGAGCGGTACAGACTGCCCTGTGTGTTTGCCCAAGAGCGCGCTGAGTCAAGAGACACAGCTCACCCTCAGCGATAGCCTGGGCCGGGATGTTTTGCGGGCGATCCATCCGGTACATAACCAGCCGCGTTGTGTGCAATGTCATGGCCCGACCGAGTTAAACCCTATCAACGGCATTCTAGTGATCGATCACGAGGCCGAAACGCTGCGGGCGCGCACCTTACACAGCACCGGTCTGCTGATGGGATCAGGCGCAGTCGTGGTTTTGCTTTCAGTCGCAGGCGGCTGGTGGTTCATTAACCGCTTCGTCCTCAAACCTGTCGCTCGGTTGGCAAGCGGCGCTAACGCACTGGCCAGCGGTCAACTCAACAGCCGGATTGTAGCGACCAGCGCGGATGAACTCGGCCAACTTGGTGCCACCTTCAACCACATGGCCGACACGCTCGCCCATAACCTGGCCGCCACCCAGGAACAAAAAGCCTTTTTGCAAAACCTGATCGACGCCATTCCCGATGGCATTCGGGTGATCGGCCCGGATTACCGCATCGTCCTGGCCAATCAAAGCTACAGCCAGCATTTAGGCCAAACAGCGCGGCAGATCATTGGCACCCCCTGCTATCGCTCCAGCCACCAGCGCGATAACCCCTGTCCGCCACACCTGATCACCTGCCCACTGGCTGAAATCGCCAAAACCGGCCAGCCGGTTAAAACCTTGCAAAGCTTCAGCCGCGACGATGGCAGCCCCGTTCATGTCGAGGTGTACGGTGCCTCCATGCCCGCCCGCAGCAACGGCCAAGACACGCTGTATGTCGTGGAATCGATTCGGGATCTGGCCAAGCAACTGCAATATTCGCATCAGCAGAAACATGCGACGCTCAGCCAGCTTGCGGCCGGCGTTGCTCACGAAATTCGCAATCCGCTGGCCTCGATCCGTATCGCACTGGATACGCTCTTCAAACTCCGTGATAACGCGGTGCGGGATGACGAACAACTGTACGAGTACCTGCATCTCGCCGACCGGCAAATTGACCGTTGTATCGATATTACCGAGCGCCTGCTGCGGCTGAGTTTACCGCCCGGCCACTCGCCGGATTTGGTTTCGATCAATAGTGCGCTGCAAGACACGGTGTCGCTGATGACACTGGAAGCGATCCAGCGCCAGGTCACTATCAATCTGGCGCTGAGCGCGCACGATGCCCGGACGGTCGCCGCCGATAGCGAAATCCGTATCGTCATCGTCAACATGGTGCAAAACGCTTTTCACGCCATGCCGCACGGTGGCCAGCTTCAGGTCAGCAGTCAAGTGGACGGGCAACACGTTACGATGACATTCGAGGATAACGGCACCGGCATTCGCCCCGAAGACCTGCCGTATATTTTCGATCCCTTTTTCAGCCATCGCGCCGACGGCGACCGGGGCACCGGGCTTGGCTTACCGATTTGCCGCGCCATCGTCGAACGCTGGGGTGGCAGCATCGCCATCGCTACCCAACTGGATCAGGGATCGCAGTTCACTGTCCAGCTTCCCAACGCCGATGCGCTCGATGCGGTCTAAAAACAAAAAAGGCGTCTAGGCCATGAAAGATATCTTGATTATTGAAGATGACCGAACCCTCAATCATCTGATGGCCCGGCATTTACAAAAACTGGGCCACTCGGTCAAATCTGCCCTGGATTGGGCCAGCGCCAAGGAGTATCTGGCCGCCAGTGAACCGGCGCTGATCCTGCTCGACTGCCTGCTGCCCGATATGGATGGCTATAAAATCATTTCAGAAATCGCTCACCAATATCCGGTGATCGTGCTCACCGCCTACGCCTCCGTACAAAACGCGGTGCGGGCGATCAAGGCCGGTGCCGCCGAATATTTGACCAAACCGGTCAACCTCGACGAACTGGAATTGATGGTCAAGCGCACCCTGGACACAGACACACTGCGCCGTGAGCACGAGTGGTATCAGCGCCAAATTCAGGCGATGGGCAAGAACGCGATGATCGGTCGCAGCCGGGCGCTGGCCGAAGTCCATGCCCTGATCGACGCGGTAGCCGCCGCCGATATCACGGTGCTGATTGAGGGTGAAAGCGGGGTCGGCAAGGAACTGGTGGCGCGACAAATCCATCAGCGCAGCGCACGGGCCGACCGCAATCTGCTCGAAATCGACTGCTCAACGCTGCATCACGCCCTGTTCGAATCGGAATTATTCGGTCATGAGCGGGGGGCCTTCACCGGCGCGGATCGTCGCAAACCCGGTCTGGTCGAAGGGGCTGAAGGCGGTACTTTGTTTCTGGATGAAATCGGCGAACTGGATATCGCGTTACAGGCCAAGCTGTTGCGGGTGTTGGAAACCGGTCAGTTCCGCCGCCTGGGCGGGACCAAGGACTTACGGGCCAATGTGCGGATTGTCGCTGCAACCAATCGCAGCCTGGCGCAGATGAGCCGCGACAATCAATTCCGACAGGATCTGTATTTTCGCCTGAGCAGCTTCGTCATTCGGGTGCCGCCCCTGCGGGAACGGCGTGAAGATATCGCCGAACTGGTGGAGTATTTCCTCCACCATCTCGACATCCGTCTTCAGGTCAATAAAACCATCTCAGCGGCGGCGCTAAAACAATTAGTGGCCTATGACTGGCCGGGCAACATTCGCGAACTGCGCAACGTCGTCGAACGGGCGATGATCCTATCCGGCAACAAAGCGGAAATTCGCCCGGAGCATCTGGCCTTTGCCGCATCCGGCCATAATCCCGCCGCCATCACCTCGCTCACCTTCGACCATGACCCTAATCTGGATGAAATTGAGCGGATGTATCTGGAAAAAATGCTGGACAAGCATTCGGGACATCGGGCGCATGTGGCCAAGGTGCTCGGCGTCAGCGAACGCAACCTCTATCGGCTCCTGCACAAACACGGCCTACCAAAGCACTGATGCCGCCGTCTACCCGCCATTTCACTCTGGGATCACTGTCCAGCAGCTGATCAAGCCGCCATGTCGCGGATGTGATGCGTCAGACGGCTCTTGTGACGAGCGGCCTTATTGACGTGAATCAGCCCCTTGCGGGCCATGCGGTCGATCACCGGCACCGCCGTCTGATATTCCGATTCGGCTTTGCCCTTATCACCGGTCTGAATCGCTTTGATCACTCGCTTGATGTAGGTACGCAGCATGGAACGCATACTGGCGTTATGTTCGCGGTGTTTCTCCGCCTGACGGGCGCGCTTTTTCGCTTGAGCGGTATTGGCCAAGATCAAGACTCCTTACAAGACAACAGGATAAACAGAATACATTCCGACTTCAAAAAAGGGGAATAATAATGACACTTTCCGCTAGTCTGTCAATCCCCTTCCAGCGTTATCGCTGACAGATGAGGCGAATCTCGTTATGATCCGCGCCTTCAAACGCTGCCTGCGCGGGATCGCACCATCATGAGTAAGGCCCTCCTGAAATCCACCGGTATTGTTAGCGCGATGACCTCATTATCGCGGGTTACCGGTTTTATCCGCGATATGGTTTACGCGCAGATGTTTGGCGCAGGCGCGGGCACTGATGCTTTTTTCGTCGCCTTCCGCATTCCCAATTTCTTACGCCGCCTGTTTGCTGAAGGCGCGTTTTCGCAAGCCTTCGTCCCGGTCTTTTCGGAATACCAGACCCAGCATTCACCCCAGGAACTCAAAGAATTAGTCGATCAAGTGGCGGGGACGCTGGGCGCGATTTTGCTGCTGATTTCGGCCATCGGGGTAGTGGCCGCACCGATCCTGATCCTGCTGTTCGCACCGGGCTTTACCACCGACGCGACCAAGTATGACTTGACCGTCGAGATGCTGCGAATCACCTTCCCCTATCTCTTGTTCATCTCCTTAACAGCTTTTGCCGGTGGCGTGCTGAATAGTTGTGGCAAATTCGCCATTCCCGCCATCACGCCGGTCTTGCTGAATCTGACCATGATCGCGGCAGCCGTATGGCTGGCGCCGCAGATGGAACGGCCGGTGGTTGGCTTAGCCTGGGGCGTCTTTATCGCGGGCATCATTCAACTGAGTTTTCAGATTCCATTTTTACGCCAGGTCAAGCTGCTGCCACGACCACGCTGGGGTTGGGCCTCTCAGGGCGTCCAGCAAATCTTAAAACTGATGGTGCCGGCCCTGTTTGGCTCCTCGGTCGCGCAAGTCAATCTGCTGATCGACACTTTGGTGGCTTCATTCCTGGTTTCCGGCAGCGTGAGCTGGCTGTACTACTCCGACCGGCTGGTGGAATTTCCGCTCGGTATTTTCGGGGTGGCGCTGGGTACGGTGATTCTTCCCAAACTGTCCCGCCAGCACGCCAACGCCGAAGCAGGCGGCTTTTCACAAACGCTGGACTGGGCTTTGCGCTGGGCCTTGCTGATTGGGGTTCCCGCCACCATCGCGCTGATTCTATTGTCCGGGCCGATGCTGTCGGCGTTGTTTCAGTACGGAGAATTCGACGCCCGTGATGTCGCCATGTCGACGCGCAGCTTGATGGCGTTTGCGCTCGGCTTGACCGCGTTTATGCTGATCAAGGTGCTAGCGCCCGGTTTTTATGCGCGCAAGGACACCCGCAGCCCGGTGAAATACGGTTTGATTGCTATGGGAGCTAATACGGCGCTGGTGTTGACGCTGGTCTGGCCGCTGGCCCATGCCGGGTTGGCGCTGGCGACCTCATTGGCGGCTTATCTGAACGCGGGCCTGCTGTTCTACAACTTACGGCAACGGGGTATTTATCAAGCCCGTTCCGGCTGGCCCAAATTCTTGCTGCAACTGCTGCTCGCTAATGGGGTGATGGGTGCAGTCATTGGGTTTGGTGTGGGCGATCTGGACAGTTGGCTTCAGGCCAGCGCCAAACAACGGCTGTGGCATTTAAGCGGGCTGATCCTGGCGGGTGGAGCCAGTTATCTACTGGCCGTGCTGGCGGTCGGCATCCGACCCCGGCATTTGCTGTTGCGGCAGGATTGACCGACTCAGATATTTCCGCACGGTTCGCCGATCCAGGCCGGTTTGGCGGGCGACGTGCTCGTAATTACCACAGCGCTGATAAAGCAAGGCGCAGTACTGGGCTAGCACGCTTCGCGCATCCAGCGTTCCCGCCTGCATCTGTTGCCAGAAAGCATCGGACGCTGTGGGAGCGGCCGGTTCCCCTGCATAGCGTCCGGTCAACAGAATCCGGCGTGCTGCCTGCTCCAGTTCTCGCACGTTGCCCGGCCAAGGGTAATCGGCGGGAAGATCACGATGCAGCGCGGTCAACACCAATTCGACGGCTTCCGAACGGCTCGACCCCAACAAGCGCGCCACCAGAGCGTCCACCAGCAAATCCAGCTCAGCAGGCGTTTCGGCCAAACGCTGACGCAGCGACGGCACGGTGATGGTGTCCGAACAGAGCCGATAGAAAAAATCCGGCCGGAATTTGCCCTGCTGGCGTAATTCGGCCAGCGCTTGATGGGTAGCGGCGATCACCCGCCCGGAAAAGCGTTGCGGCTTGTGACTGCCGACCGGCGTGAAGGCACGCTCCTGCAACACCCGCAGCAGTTTGATTTGCACGCCCAGACTGGCGTCGCCGATCTCATCCAGAAACAGCGAGCCGTAAGGACTACAGCGCGCGAATACGCCCTGATGATCCTCCACCGCGCCAGTAAACGCGCCCTTGCGATGACCGAATAATTCCGATTCGATCAGGCTTTCGGGAAATTCCGCCAGGTTGACCGCGATAAAGGTGTCAGCGATACCGTGCTGGAAACGATGGCTGGCGGGATCGAACGGGATGAATACCGACCGGCCGATGGCCGCCGCCGCCGAACCTTTGCCGCTGCCGGTCTCGCCCAGTATCAGGGTCGAAAAGTCCTCCATCCGGTTCCACAGATAGCGCTCGTACACCCGCATATCGCAGCCGAATACGTTGTTCCACAACGCCCGCCGCAGTTGCTGCATACAGGGGCTGGAACCGATCAGCGCGCCGTCAATGAAGCGGTAAGCACGCCGTAATTGATAAAACAATCCGAAATAGCGCACCGCTTCCGTTTGATCGAAACCCTGTTCCCGCAGCAGGGCCAATGCTTCATCGGCAAAGGCGACGGGCGTCAACGGGCGGGGCTGGGTCGATTCCTGATCAATCAATCGATCCAACTCCGGCAAAAAGCGGTGATAGCCGCAGAACAGTCGAGCGTCGGCCAACCATTGCCGTTCCTCGCCCGCGTACTGGGTCAGACTGCCCGCGTTGCGCTGGCTCAAGCGGTCGAGTCGCGCCAGCAACACCGGAAACAGCGTGGTCAGGGCGTGATGGCCATTGGGGATCGCCAAAGCCGATGCCGGCACCAAGGCCGCAACCTGGCGGCGGTCGATCTCGAACGGATTCGCCATGATTACGTCGGAAGCAGCGGCCAAAAATTGCCGTTCATCTGCTTCGAGTTGTAGTCGAGTGCCCGCCATTTCGGAAATCTCCCAGCAAAAAATGTCTAGCCAGCTATCATAAAATGTACCCGTGTTCTTGAGGATCATTTTATAACGCGCGGCAACGCTTCGTTACAACAAGGACTTAAGCGCATTTTACGGCTGGCACGGGTTTTGATTAAGGAAAGCAGAAGCCTTAAGACCACATGGAGCCATCAGATGAACCCCCATCGACAAGACCACGACCACAGTTTTCGCAGTTGGGATGGCGTGGAGTTGTTCTACCGAGCCTGGTTGCCCGAATCCAACACGGATCGGGCAGTGATCCTGTTCCATCGCGGCCACGAGCATTCCGGCCGCTGGCAGGATGTGGTGGACAAGCTCGATTTAGCCGATTTCGCCTTGTTCGCCTGGGACGCGCGCGGCCACGGCCGCAGTCCCGGCGCGCGCGGTGATGCGGAAAATCTCGGCGTGCTGGTGCGCGATGTGGAGACCTTCGTCGGCCACGTTTCGCGCCACTACGGCATTCCCATCGAAAATATCGTGGTGTTCGCCCACAGCGTCGGCAGCGTGCTGGCGGCCACCTGGGTGCATGACTACGCGCCGAAAATCCGCGCTCTGGTGCTGGGCAGTCCGGCCTTGCAAGTGCAACTGTATGTGCCTTTCGCCATTCCCGCGCTGCGCTGGCTGCTGAAATTCAAGCCAAAAGCCTACGTCAACAGCTACGTGAAGGCGAAATTGCTGACCCACGATCCGGCCAAAATCGCCAGCTACGACGCCGATCCGCTCATCACTCGCCGCATTGCGGTGAATCTGTTGGTCGACTTGCACGATGCCGGTCGCAAGTTGGTGGACGATGCGGCGGCCATTACCGTACCGACTCTGGTGCTGACTTCCGGCGCGGATTGGGTGGTCGATCAGGCGATTCAGCATCGCTTCTTCGAGCGCTTGGGGGCTACAGTCAAGGAGATGCACGTTTATCCTGGCTTCTTCCATGACACCTTTAACGAGCGGGACCACCATCTGCCGTTGAATGACGCCCGTCGCTTCATTCTGGAAGCGTTTGCACAGCCGCGCTATGAACCGTCCTTGCTGGACGCCGACCGCAACAGCGCGACCCAGCGCGAATACGAACGGCTGGCGAATCCCTTGCCCGCGCTGTCGGGCCGACGCCTGGTTTACGGCCTGAGTCGATTTTTTATGAAAACCATCGGTGCGCGTTTCAGTCGAGGCATCAAGCTCGGCGTTGCCACCGGCTTCGATTCGGGTACCACGCTGGATTACGTCTACCGCAACCGTGCCGAAGGCTTGACCCCGTTGGGTCGGCTGATCGACCGCAATTATTTGAACGCCATCGGCTGGCAAGGCATTCGGTTGCGCAAGATTCATCTGGAAAAATTGCTGCGCCGGGCGATGAGCGAATTGCACGCCGCTGATAAACCAGTGCGGATCGTTGACATCGCCGCCGGTCATGGCCGCTACGTGCTGGACGCGGTGGGCGAACCATCTGAAATTCCAGCGAGCGGGGTGCTGCGGGATTTCAGTCCGATCAATGTAGAAGCGGGGCGGCGATTGATCGCTGAACGGGGTTTGCAAGAGCGCTTTGCCTTCGAGCAGGGCGACGCCTTCAATTCGGCCAGCCTCGCCACCCTACCGCGCGACGCCACGGTCGGCATCGTCTCCGGGCTGTATGAGCTGTTTCCCGAAAATGGGCCGGTGCGCGCCTCGTTGGCTGGGTTGGCGGCGGCAGTCACGCCGGGCGGCTATCTGATCTATACCGGCCAGCCCTGGCACCCACAGCTCGAATTCATTGCACGGGTGCTGAGCAGCCATCGGGACGGTAAACCGTGGGTGATGCGGCGACGCAGCCAGCAGGAAATGGATCAACTGGTCGCCGCCGCCGGGTTTGAAAAGATCGCCCAGGAAACCGACCCGTGGGGGATTTTTACGGTGTCGCTGGCCCGTCGGCTGGAGCCGGGCCATGCGTGAAAAATCCGGTGCGGTCGAAGCGGCCCGCCCCTGGCGTGCGGCCATTGCCTGGATGGCGCTGGTGCTGGGGCCGGGTTTCTTCCTGGTCTACGGCCTCTGCAATGAACTGACAGCATTGCGCGCTGACGTGGGCAGCTTCTTCTTTGCGTGGGAACGGCAGATTCCGGTGTTGCCCTGGACGATTATTCCCTACTGGTCGCTCGATCTGTTCTACGCTTTTTCAGTGTTGCTGTGCCGGAATCGACTGGAACTGGATCGCCACGCCGGGCGGATCATCAGCGCCGTTCTGCTCTCCGCCGTCGGCTTTCTGCTGTTTCCGCTGCGTTTTGGCTTTCCTCGGCCCGAAGTAGAAGGGCTATTCGGCTCGCTGTTCCAGGCGCTGTACGGCTTCGACCGGCCGTTCAATCAAGCGCCGTCCTTGCACATCAGCTTAGGTATGATCCTCTGGTCTCTGTACGCCAAATACACACACGGGCCGCTGCGTTGGTTGCTGCACGGCTGGTTTGTGCTGATCGGCCTTTCGACGCTGACGACCTGGCAGCATCATGTCATCGACCTGCCAGCGGGGGCGTTGGTCGGGGTAATCGCCTTTTGGCTATTTCCCGATCCGCACGCCGAGCAGGTTGGTAAAACGGTTCGCTATCGGCCAATCGGTGGGAAGCGCCTGGCCGGTCGCTATCTGAGCGGCGGCTTGCTCTGTCTGGCGCTCGCTGTGCAAGGAGATTACTGGCTAATTTTGCTGTGGCCCGCGCTGAGTTTAAGCGTGGTGGCCGCCGCTTACGCCGGAATCGGGCCGACGGTGTTTCGCAAGCACGACGGGCGGCTGTCATGGGCGGCACAGTGGGTTTTCGCGCCCTATCGTCTCGGCCAACAGCTCTCGTGGCGGTGGTATCGGCGGCGAATGGGACTGCCGTTTGTGGAAGTGTTGCCGGGCCTGTTTATAGGCGCACGGCTCGATGAACAGGAGGCGCGGAGCTTTGTCGCCGCTCATCCGCGCCGTGTGGTGATCGATCTGACTGGCGATTTCAACGAAACCGCCAGCTTCCGCCAGACTGATTATGTCAATCTGCAACTGTTGGATTTGACCGAACCGCCGCCGGACGCTTTGCGCGATGGCGCGGCTACCATTGAAATGGCGCTACAACAAGGAAAAACCGTGTTTGTTCACTGTACTCTGGGGTATTCGCGTAGCGCGCACCTCGTGGCCCACTGGCTGACCGTAACGGGTCGCGCCCACTCGCTTGAAGAAGCATTCACGAAAATTCGTGCGGTTCGGCCCGGTATCGTCATGGCGTCATCGTGGCGCTGTCCCACGCTGGCGGGAGAAAGCGCATGATCAGCATCTACACCATCAAACCCGCTTTTCAGAATCTGCTGCGGCCTATCGCCTACGGGCTGCACAGCCGGGGCGTCACCGCCAATCAAGTCACCTTGGCTGCACTGCTGCTGTCACTGGCGGTCGGTAGCGTGATTTGGCTTTGGCCAACGCCGCTCACCTTTTTACTGCTACCGCCAGTCTTGTTACTGAGAATGGCTTTGAACGCCTTGGACGGGATGCTCGCCCGCGAATTTCAAGGGCCGACCCCGCTGGGCGCGCTCCTGAACGAACTGGGCGACGTAGTAGCCGATATGGGTTTATATCTGCCGCTGCTCTTGCTGCCTGGTCTATCAGCGGCCGCGATAGTGGCTTTCGTGTTGCTGGCGCTGCTCAGTGAATTTTGTGGGGTGTTGGGCGTGCAGATTGGAGCGAGTCGCCGCTATGACGGGCCGATGGGCAAGAGCGACCGTGCGCTGTTACTCGGTGGCATCGCCCTGCTCCTTGGCTTTGGAGTGTCCAGCGGCTTTTGGCTCCATGCCCTGCTCTGGATCGCTAATGGCTTGCTCGTGCTAACCTGTTATAACCGACTGTACGGGGCGCTCCAGGAGTCAAAAGCATGTCCGTGATTCTCTCATCGCCCGTTCTCGCAATTCTGGGTGGGGTATGGGGTTTGCTGCTGCTGGCCACCTTGGTGGTGTGGCGGATCGCGCCGACGCCGGATAGCGAACTGCGGCAGCGGGTGCGGAGCTGGTGGATCATCGTAGCGCTGTGCTCGCTGGCCTTGACCTTCAGCCGCACCGCCGCACTGGTGTTTTTCGGGCTGGTCAGCTTCCTCGCCCTCAAGGAGTATCTGACGCTGGTGCCGACCCGGCAAGCTGATCGCCGGGTGCTGTTCTGGGCCTATCTCAGCATCCCGCTGCAATACTATTGGATCGGCATCGAATGGTACGGGATGTTCATCATCTTCATCCCAGTTTATATGTTCCTGCTGATACCGGTCGCGCTGGTGCTCGCTGGCGATACCCAGGGCTATCTGCGGGCCGCCGGCACTTTGCACTGGGGCCTGATGAGCATGGTGTTCAGCCTCAGCCATCTCGCGTTTTTGCTGGTGTTGCCGCAGGGTCAATACCCGCAGGTCAGCGGGCCGGGACTGGTGTTATTTCTTTTGCTGTTGACCGAGTTAAACGATGTCGCGCAATTCTGCTGGGGCAAACTGTTCGGCAAGCATAAAATTTCGCCCACGGTCAGCCCGAACAAGACAGTGGAAGGTTTCGTGGGGGGCGCGATGACCACGTTGCTGTTATCGGCGCTATTGGCATCGTGGCTGACGCCGTTTGGCTTACGCGATGCGCTATTGGCAGGTGCTTTGATTGCGGTGGCTGGCTTTTTTGGTGATTTGAGCCTGTCAGCGCTAAAGCGCGATTTGGGGATCAAAGATAGCGGTCGGCTGTTGCCAGGCCACGGCGGCATTCTGGATCGGATCGATAGCTTGACCTATACCGCGCCGCTGTTTTTTCACTTCACCCGCTACCTGTATTTCTGACGGCGCCAAACATCGCCATGTGGCCCATCTTCTTACGCTTCTTATTCTTTCTGTTGCTCGTCAAACCGTTTCTGCTCCTGGCAGTCGGGATCAGCGTGCGGGGTCGCCAGCGCTTGCCGCACCAAGGCCCGGCCTTGATCGTCGCCAATCATAACAGTCATCTCGACGCACTGGCCTTGGCGGCCATCCTACCCTTGCGGCTATTGCCGCACACGCGCCCGGCTGCATCAGCCGAGTATTTCTTGCAGGGCCGCTGGCGCTCCTGGTTCGCCCGGAAGGTCATCGGCATTATTCCGGTGGCCACCAAAGGCGGCGCAGCACACGCCGAGGTGCTGCATGAAGTCAAAGAGGCATTGCTGGCCGGCGATCTGGTCATCTTCTTCCCAGAAGGCACGCGGGGTGAGCCGGAAGCCTTGGGGCAACTTAAATCTGGCATCGTATGGCTGGCGGAAACTTTGCCGGAGGTGCCGATTTACCCGATCCGCCTGCGTGGCCTGGGCAAGGTACTCCCCAAGGGCGCTTGGCTGCCGGTGCCGTTTTTTTGCGATGCCTGGGTCGGTGAACGCCTCCGCTGGGAGGGCGACCGCCAAAGATTTATGACGGCGTTGGTGACTCGATTGACCGAGCCGACATGACAGTCAGGCCAAAACCACCAAGCGCCATCAATCAATGGGCTACTTCACTTGCACCGGCATCTGTGTATTAACCGCATCCAGCACTAGCTCCGGGTTATCGGCCAGCACCTCGGTCTCATTATTGAGCACGGCACGCAGGCGGTTGGTGTCCACATCGTTGGTCCACTTGGCCACCACCACGGTGGCCACACCGTTGCCGATCAGGTTGGTTAGCGCACGAGCTTCGGACATGAAGCGGTCGATGCCCAGGATGAGGGCCAGCCCCGCTACCGGCACGTTGCCAACCGCTGATAAGGTCGCCGCTAACACGATGAACCCACTGCCGGTGACGCCCGCCGCGCCTTTGGAAGTCAGCAGCAGGATGGCCAGCAATGTGATTTCCTGCATCAGCGTCAGCGGCGTGTTGGTAGCCTGGGCGATGAACACCGCCGCCATCGTCAGATAGATCGACGTGCCATCGAGGTTGAAAGAATAGCCGGTCGGAATCACCAAACCGACGGTCGATTTGCGCACACCCAGGTTTTCCAATTTAGCCATCATGCGCGGCAGCACCGATTCCGAGGAGGAGGTGCCCAATACGATTAGCAATTCTTCCTTGATATATTTGATGAATTTCCAGATGGAAAAGCCGTGGTAGCGGGCGATGCTGCCCAACACCACGAAGATGAACAACAGGCAGGTCAAGTAGAAAGTACCCATTAGCTTGGCCAGTGAGGCCAGCGATCCCAAACCGTATTTGCCAATGGTGAAGGCCATCGCACCAAACGCACCGATGGGGGCTACTTTCATGATGTAACCGACGATGACGAACAGGACATGTGAGAACTTCTCGATCATGTCGAACACCAGCGTACCGCGTCCGCCGAACGTGTGCAGCGCGAACCCGAACATCACCGCAATCAGCAGCACTTGCAGCATTTCGCCCTTGGCGAAGGCGTCGGTGAAGGTGGTGGGAATGATGTTCAGCAAGAAATCAGTGGTGCCTTGCAGTTTGCCCGGCCCAGTAAATTGCGACACGCTCTTGGTGTCCAATGTGGCCGGATCGATATTCATACCGCCACCGGGATTCAAAAGATTGACCAGGGTCAAGCCGACGATTAGGGCGACGGTGCTCACGATTTCAAAGTAGAGCAGTGCATAGCCGCCGGTTTTTCCGACCTTTTTCATATCCTCCATGCCCGCGATACCGACCACCACCGTGCAGAAAATGATTGGCGCGATGATCATTTTGATCAGCTTGATGAACGCATCGCCGAACGGTTTCATAGCCGTGCCGGTTTCGGGAAAGAAGTGACCGAGCAAGACCCCAATCACGATAGCCGTAAAAACCTGAAAATACAGTGACTTATAAAGAGATTGCTTCTTGACGGGTTCGTCCACGTTCGTTTCCTCTGGTGATGCTGTTTTTGTAGTACCCCGTCCGTTCGGGCGGTCTTGGACCAAAGAGACCTTCAGCGCCTCTCAGCGCTGGGGCCAACGTCTTCTCTTGTCGTTTGGTGCAATCGCCGCCAGATTCAGTCAGCCGCCAAGCCTTGAAGCTGGAAGACATGCTCCAGGTGCGGACTCATTCGCAGATTAAGGCTGACTCCCGAAGGTAAGGGCCGCATGAACCAGCGCCGATAGATTGCTCGGATCTCCCGACTACCGGCTAGCCGTTCAAAAGCTTGCTGAACGACCTTGGCGAACTCGGCATCGTCATGGCGGAACATCAGCGCGTAATCGGCATAGGTGAGGAAATCGCCCACCACGCGATAATCGGATTCGGCATCGCGTGCCGCGATCATGCCGTGCAATTGCACGTCGTCGTTGATAAAGGCGTCGGCTTTACCGGCTGCCAACGCCTCAAACGATTGGTTGTGATCGTCGGCAAAGATGAATTGAATTGTGAGATTTTGTTGTTGGGCGATTTTGGGGAGAGTCTCGGCATGAATCGTCCCTTTGGTCAGCACGGCGGTTTTGCCTTGCAGCCCGCGCAGCGACACGATGCCGCTGCCGCGCTTGACCAGCAGCTTGGCCCCGGTGACGAAAATCGTGGGGGAAAAACCCAAGGTAAGACGCCGCTCTGTGCTGGCGGTAGTAGAGCCGCATTCGAGATCGACCGTACCGTTTTTAACCAGATCGAAACGGTTTTCTGGCGTTACCGGCACGTATTCGGTTTTGAGATCTTCCTTGTGGAGATGGCGGGCGATTTCTTCGACCACCACCTCGCAGATATCCAGCGAGTAACCGATGGGATGGCGCTGGGTGTCAAGAAAAGCAAAAGGTGGCGAATTTTCACGGTGGCCGACATGAATCACGCCGCTGGTGTAGATCTTCTGCAATGTGCCGGAGAATGGTTCGACGATGGGAAAGACCTTTTGCTGCGCCTGTGAGCTAAAGGCCGCAGTCAGGTATAGGATAAAGATCGTCAGCGAAGACCAACGTACTGGGAATAATTTCCGAGCGGGCGGTAAGCACCGTTGGTGTGCTGGGGCGATGCCATTTAGAGCCTCCCAAATTTTACGGGTATCCGCACAAACCGACCGGCTCCAATGACCCATGGTCTTTACCCCAAAGTACTGGATTAATGCACAGAGCCGCTACCGCTACAACCTTGGCACGGCCTCATCACGAATACAAAATTCGTATGTAACTAGAAAACCTAGCAGGATTTTTCCAACAATCCAGATGCAAACCGGAATCATGATGAGAGGCCAGCCCAGAACCTGAAATGAATCGCCTTTATGCAAAGCATCGCTCTCCGAGACGACGATAAAGTGCTTATCTTTGCTGAAGTCTTCGTCATATTCGGCAAGGCTGCACTGCCTACCTTATAATGCCGCCCTTCGTCCTCTCACCTTTATCGAAAGCCAGCATGGAATTGATTCGCGGCCAGCATAATTTGCAACCTCATCATCGGGGTTGCGTCGCCACCATCGGCAACTTCGATGGGGTGCATCTCGGCCACCAAGCGATTCTGGCCCAACTGGCCGAACAGGCGTCGCGGCTACGCCTACCGCGCTTGGTCATTACCTTCGAGCCACAACCACAAGAATTCTTCACCGGCCCCAACGCACCCCCAGCTCGGCTGATGCGCTTGCGGGAAAAGCTGCTAGCACTGGATGGATTGGGCATTGAGCGGGTGCTATGCCTGAAATTTGATCACCACTTGGCGGCTATGCCGGCGCAAACGTTTATTGAGGATCTGCTGGTCGAACGTTTGGGCCTTCGCTATTTGGTGGTTGGCGATGATTTTCGCTTCGGTCACCGCCGCGCTGGTGATTTCGCCATGCTGGTTGCAGCAGGTCAGCAGCACGGTTTTACGGTATCGAACACCCAAAGCCATCTGGTGGATGGCGAGCGCGTCAGTAGCACCCGTATCCGACAAGCGCTCAGTCAAGGTGATTTAGAACTGGCGGCCCGGCTGCTGGGGCGGCCTTACGACATGTGCGGACGAATCGCCTATGGCGAGCAGCGCGGCCGGACCATTGGTTTCCCGACAGCTAATATCCACCTTCATCGCCGGGTCACGCCGGTTTACGGCGTTTATGCCGTCCTAATGAGTGGGCGCACTCTGCCTCCCTGGCCGGGTATTGCCAACGTCGGTCGTCGTCCTACGGTGGCCGGCCATCGCGAGCGCCTGGAAGTCCATTTGCTCGATTATCGGGGCAACTTGTACGGCCAGCAGGTCAAGGTCGATTTTTTACACTATTTACGCCCGGAACGGCGTTTTGAGTCTCTGGACGCATTGCGGCAACAAATCCAGAAGGACGAACAAATCGCCAGAACGTATTTCTCCGAGCGCGGCATCTCCTGCCCTCTTTCTCCAGTAGAGGTAAGGAATTAGGATGAAAAGGATATACTCCCCTCCCGCAGGGAGCGGAGCATTTTCATATCGGTTTTTAGAGGCTTATCGTGGCTGATTATAAAGACACTCTCAATCTTCCCCACACCGACTTTCCGATGAAAGCCGATCTCGCCAAGCGCGAGCCGGACTTGCTGCGCTATTGGCGAGAGTTGGATCTGTACGTCCGTCAGCGGGCAGAGTTCGCCGGTCGGCCGAAGTTCGTGCTGCACGATGGCCCGCCCTACGCCAACGGCACCATCCACATCGGCCATGCCGTCAACAAAGTACTGAAGGACATCATCGTCAAATCCCGCACCCTGAGCGGCTTCGATGCGCCCTATGTGCCGGGTTGGGATTGCCACGGCCTGCCCATTGAGCAGGTTGTAGAAAAGAAGCTGGGCAAGGTTGGCGTCAAGGTCAACGCCCGCGAGTTTCGTACCGCTTGCCGGACATTCGCCGGTGAACAGGTCGCCAGCCAAAGTGCTGATTTTCAGCGCCTCGGTGTCTTGGGCGATTGGGCGAATCCTTATCTGACCATGGATTTTCGCGCTGAGGCCGACATCGTGCGCGCTTTGGCGCGGATTATTGCCAATGGCCATCTCTATCGCGGTTCCAAGCCGGTCTACTGGTGCATCGATTGCGGTTCGGCGCTGGCCGAGGCCGAAGTCGAATACGAGGATCGTGATTCCCCGGCCATCGACGTGCGGTTTCCGGTAGCCGACCCAGAATCGCTACTGGCTCGCTGCCGCCACGTCGAGGGCCACAACGGCCATGGCCCGCTGGCGGTGGTGATCTGGACCACCACCCCGTGGACCTTGCCCGCCAATCGGGCGGTTGCAGTCAATCCAGGTTTTGAATATGTGGTGGCACAGGTAGCAACTGACCGAGGCCAGGAACGGCTGCTGGTCGCCGAACCCTTGCTCAAGGAATCGTTGGCCCGTTGGGGCATCGACGATTACCAGATCATCGCTTACGGCGCGGGCGCTGACTTGGAGGGCCTGGCGTTGTGCCATCCGTTTTACGACCGCGAAGTGCCGGTCATCCTTGGCGATCACGTCACCACCGAAGCAGGCACCGGCCTGGTTCACACCGCGCCCGCCCACGGCCAGGAAGACTATGTGGTCGGCTCGCGCTACGGGTTGGCGGTGGATAATCCGGTTGGCCCAGACGGCAAATTCCTGGCGGATGTACCGCTATTCGCCGGCTTGCACGTCTTTGCCGCCAATGATCGGGTCATCGACACCCTGAAAGTGCATGGCATGTTGCTGCGGGCTACCCGCCTGCAACACAGCTATCCGCATTGCTGGCGGCACAAGACACCGATCATCTTCCGGGCTACGCCGCAATGGTTCATCGGCATGGAGCATCATGGCTTGCGCGCCCGCGCGTTGGAGGAGATCAAGAAACTGCGTTTTACCCCCGACTGGGGCGAGGCACGGATTCAGGGCATGGTCGCAAACCGTCCCGATTGGTGCGTATCCCGGCAACGCTATTGGGGTGTACCGATTACGCTGTTCACTCACAAGCAGACCGGCGAATTACATCCGAACACCCAAGCCTTGATGGAACAGGCGGCGCAACGGATCGAACAGGGCGGCATCGACGCCTGGTTCGAGATGAACCCAGCCGAATTATTAGGCGCCGAGGCGGCCGATTACGACCAAATCCGCGACACCCTAGACGTCTGGTTCGATTCTGGCACCACCCATCTTTCGGTGCTGGATCGTCGCCCTGAACTGCATTTCCCGGCCGAATTGTATCTGGAAGGCTCCGACCAGCATCGTGGCTGGTTTCAGTCATCGCTGCTCGCCTCGGTAGCGATGCGCGGGGTTGCGCCTTATAAGGGCCTGCTGACCCATGGCTTCACCGTGGACGCGCATGGCCGCAAGATGTCGAAGTCGATGGGCAACGTGGTAGCGCCGCAGAAAGTGGTCAACTCGCTGGGCGCGGACGTGCTGCGGTTGTGGGTAGCGGCGACCGACTATCGCGGTGAGATGGGGGTTTCCGATGAAATTCTCAAGCGCATGGCCGATTCCTACCGGCGGATGCGCAATACGGCCCGCTTCCTGCTAGCGAATCTCAATGGTTTCGACCCGGCGCAACATCTCGTGCTGCCGGAGCAGATGCTGGCATTGGATCGCTGGGCGGTGGATCGCACCCGCCGCTTGCAGGCGGAAATTCTGGAATATTACGAGCAATATCAATTCCATCTGATCTACCAGAAAATCCATAACTTCTGCTCAGTGGACATGGGTAGTTTGTATTTGGACATCATCAAGGATCGCCAGTACACCACCCAACGCGATAGCCTCGCCCGCCGCTCAGTGCAAACCGCGATGTATCACATCCTGGAAGCGATGACCCGCTGGCTGACGCCGATCTTAAGCTTTACCGCCGAGGAAATCTGGCGAAACCTGCCTGGCGAGCGCGGGCCATCGGTGTTTCTGGCTACCTGGTACCAGGGGCTATCTGCGGTCAGTGACGATGATCCGTTCAACACGGCTTACTGGGATCGGCTGATCGCAGTCCGCGAAGCCGTCAGCAAGGAACTGGAAAAGCTGCGAGTTGCGGGAGGGATTGGCTCCGGGCTGGACGCGGAATTGGATTTATACTGCGATGGCGCGCTGGCCACCGACCTCGGCAAACTGGAAGATGAACTACGGTTTTTCTTCATCACCTCCTACGCCCGTTTGCAACCTCTGTCAGAGCGTCCGACCGAAGTGGTTGAAATCCAGACCAACGGCCAGTCACTCGCCATCCGGGTTTTGCCCACCACCCACGCTAAATGCGTGCGCTGCTGGCATCATCGCGAAGATGTCGGCCAAACTACCGACCATCCAGAGCTTTGCGGGCGGTGTGTGGCCAATGTGACTGGCGCTGGCGAAACGCGGCGTTACACCTAATGTCGGCACCTCGTTGGGCCTGGTGGCTCAGTGGCTTGACCCTGGCGCTCGATCAAGCCACTAAGCACCTTGCCGAAGCGCTGCTGGTCATGCACGAACCGGTGCCGGTGTTGCCGTCGTTTAACCTGACGCTCACGTATAACACCGGTGCCGCCTTCAGCTTCCTGGCCGGCGCAGGTGGTTGGCAACGCTGGTTCTTTCTTGGGTTGGGCCTGGTGGTCAGCATCGGCCTGATCGTCTGGCTGGGCCGGCTCAAACCCGGCGACCGCTGGTTGGCGGCCGCGCTGGCGCTGATTTTAGCGGGCGCTGTCGGCAATCTGATTGACCGGATTTTGTTTGGACAGGTAATTGATTTTATTCAACTTTACTACGAACGCTGGTACTTTCCGGTATTCAATGTAGCGGACATTGCCATCAATATCGGTGCCGGATTATTGGTGTTTGATAGCTTGCTTTCGAAAAATACGGGGTCTTTGAAAAATCCGGTGGATAACCCCTAATCAGGCCATCACTCTTGGGAGCCTTGTCATGAGTGCGCAGATTCATCTTGCTAATCCCCGAGGTTTTTGCGCAGGCGTGGATCGGGCCATCGGCATCGTCGAACGTGCGCTAGAGCTGTTCGGGGCGCCGATTTATGTCCGTCATGAGGTGGTGCATAACCGATTTGTGGTCGATAACCTGCGCCAGCGTGGTGCAATCTTCGTCGAAGAACTGGACGAGATTCCAGACGACGCGACGGTGATTTTCAGCGCCCACGGCGTCTCACGCACCGTCCAGGAACAGGCCAAGCAACGCGGCCTTAAGGTGTTTGACGCCACCTGTCCACTGGTGACCAAAGTTCACATGGAGGTCAGCCGTCACGCCCGTGCCGGCCGTGAGGTGATCCTGATTGGCCATGCCGGACATCCCGAAGTCGAAGGCACCATGGGCCAATACCAGGAAACGCAAGGAGGACACATGTATTTGGTAGAAACGGTGGAGGATGTTTGGCGGCTGCCGGTACGCGACCCTACCGAGCTGGCTTATGTCACCCAAACCACCCTTTCAGTCGATGACACGGCCCGGATCGTCACCGCCTTGCGCGAGCGTTTCCCGCTGATCCAGGGGCCACGCAAGGACGATATCTGCTATGCCACCCAAAATCGGCAGGATGCTGTCAAAGACCTGTCCGGAAACTGTGAGCTGTTACTGGTCGTCGGCTCACGCAGCAGTTCAAACTCGAACCGATTGCGGGAACTGGCCGAGAAGGCTGGAACACCCGCTTGGCTAATCGATGGCCCCGCGGACATCGACCCGGCCTGGCTAACAGGAAAAACCGCCATCGGTGTCACTGCCGGCGCCTCGGCCCCGGAAGTGTTGGTGCAACAGGTGATTGACCGGCTGCGGGAGCTTGGTGCTGCGACCGTTACCGAAAGCCGTGGGTGTGAAGAAAATGTGGTGTTCGCGCTGCCAAGAGAGTTGCGTTGAATTGACCCAAGCAACCTTCTTCCCTTAACTTTAAACAGCAGCGCAAACCCAAATTACCCACAACCTCGAGATTAACGATTCCAGCAATCGCCAACAAGTGTCGCGTTAGAACTGACTGATCCACTGATAATAAGCTGTTTTTGCCCGGTATTGGATAGCGAAAAAGAACCGCATTTATCACTACTAAGTGAACCTTGCGGATTAAATACCAATGTAAATGTGGTATCCGTCACGGTGGTCTTTCCACTTGCGTCCAGTTGATACCACTTAGTAGCTCCTTCCTTGGGCGACGCTTGTGAGGAGGCCGGCAGCACCTCTCCCATATTGGCCGCGGCGGAGCAATCTGATTTCTTTTTATATCCACCACATTCCGTATACCGCCGCTCTAGTACCTGCCCCGCCTCTAGCATTACCGTTTTCGCATCTGTCCGTTTGCCTCTGGCGACTTGCTCCATATATGACGGATAAGCAATCGCAGCCAATATAGCAATCACTACTACCACAATCATCAGCTCAATGAGAGTAAAACCTTGATCATCGTGGTTATTCATTACGGTCATATTCATCCTCTTTTGGTTATCACAGCCCCAACCATACCAGGGGGTGATAACCTTTACAATTAATTGAACTGCCTCGTCTACTGTAGCTGTCGCCACGAAGCACGGGGGGCAGTAGCTCCTTTTTCCTTAATCACCACCAATTCTCCAGTAGTGGAACCACTGCCTAGCTTGTATTCCAAACCACCCGCTGTGAGTACTGTAGGCGTCTTGATGATACCCATAGTACCGGTTGATACACCGCTTGCTAAAACTGGCACTCCTGCGCTATTGACAACGCAATCACCACAAGCTGTAGCTGTCACAGTAGAATTGATAATATTATCCTTGTTGATATCAAACACGCCATAGCTCAGCGGAGCGCCCGTTTCGGCAGTCATTTCCATCACCCAACTCTTACCACCACCTTCACAAAATGTTTTGGAGGGCTCAAGCGTGGTAAAAATAGCTCGCCCGTGGCGCAGCAGAGTACGTGCCGTCACACGCTCGCCGGTATTGACTGTCGTATTTTTCACCTTCAAATCAATAAACCAACCGCCCTTTTTAGGCGCATCCGGCTTGGTTGCCTTGCAAACATCCGGATTGCCATTGGTGCTGGATGGGGCGTAAAGATCTTTGATTTTCGTACTATTATTGTCAGCGATTACCCGCCAATCAGTACCACTGGTAGTACCCTGATTATCAATTTCATATTGATAAAGATCATCTCTCGACAAAGGCAATACTCGACCTGGCTGATCCCAGATACCATATAGCGTTTGCAAATCAGTATTCGCCTGATCGCCGCTTTCATAGTATTTACCTGTACCAAAATAAATCATCAAGCCGCATTTTGAATTGCTGCCAACGGCCGGCGCGGTCGTAATCGGCTGACTAGCCGGCGCCGCAAATATCTTAGTTCCGGTGCCACAACTCGCACTCGCGCTGCAAGTAATGTTAGTGGCGTTTATCCCGGATAGATCGAACCTCCACATCCGACCCAGCAGATCGCCCGCATAGACGGTCTGAGCCGTTAGGAAAGTATCTCCAGCGACCGATACGCCGCTCAACCCGTTGCCAGTAATGCTCGTATTGCTGGTTGTAGTATCAGTGTCAAAAACCAGATAATCCTTACCAAGCTCCCATTTGCCGGTATCACTCACCTTAGCATCTAAATAAAGAACGAAAAGTTTAGCCTGGCCCGATGATCCGCCAGGACCGTTACCGAAAATAGCGGCCCAACGCTTATTGGGCAAACGCACGATGGCCGGTTGCGAAAGAACATAGCCAATTTCTGAAGATTTTGAAGTGGTCGTACTGGGGTCTGATTTGGGCCCAAACTCCCACAATACTTTATCTTTTGACATAACCACTTTATCAATATTGGTTCCACTGGTCTCTGCCGAAATATCGAGCGCGAAAATAGCGCGCCCACCTGCTCCCTGGCTTGCCACTAAATAAGTTTTCCAGGCGCTACCTGTATTGGTACTCACATAAACATCGCTAAAGTTAGGGCTGCCGTCCACAAAAAACTTGTGGGAGTAGTTCAAGGCAGCGAGTTGTTTCATGCGTGGCGTGTTACTTGAATCTAAAATGACCTCATTGGGTACATAGGTAAACAGCTCAGTACCCGTCGTAGAATCAAAAGCATGTAACATTCCATCGTTAGCACCAACATATAACATCTTCTGGCGCGACTCAGTGGTAAAGCGGTAAGCAGCGTAGATTGACCCGCCACCGTCCGTTTCCGGCAACACATCGTAACCGAGATTTTCATCACCCACGAAAAGAGGGTCGGAATTGACAATATCGCCCAAGGTGACAGGCCGATAGCGGAATGATTTTCTCCCCGAACCATCCGTTTCATTGGTCGGATCGCCGCGCAAATACTTGAGTAGATCATCCCAGTAAATATCACTTGGCAATGGATTTACCAATGATGTTTCACGCAATGCGGTGCGTTGCGCCGACGTCAGCCAGCAATTAACATTATCGGGCACACTGGTTACTGTCGGGTCCATCCAAGAGGTGCTACCCGATGAACTGCCGCTGCATTTAAACAGAGAACCAGTATTGGTGTCCGGGTTCCAGGAAAACATTTGGCGAGTTGCCGCCCCAGATGCAGTGAGCCGACCAAGAGTGGGGCTAGAGGGACTTGAAGGGTTAGCATACGATGAATCCCACACGACTTTATTAATTGTACCGTCTTTGTTTAGTGTTTCCGCAATGACTTCCCCGCTCCAGTCTCCCGGACTGAACTTCATCTGAAAAATGATCGAGCCTAAATCAAGCCGGGTAGAATTTGCAGCCACCGCCGAAGATGAGGCGTCATTCGAAGTGGCGGATAAATCGGTAATATTGCTAAAAGCTGTCTCTAAGCCTGTCTTAAGCTTTTTCGGGTTGCTGGCAAAAACGTAGTTGTCTGGTATACCATCTCTAGCTTTATTCCATTCTTCAGCCAAATCAGGTATGCCATTATTATTCTTATCAACAAAACCTCCATATTTGCCAGTCAGCCACAACATGTTGCGAGGCCCATCAAGAATGTTACTGCCCACTTGAGGTTCCTGCGAGTCGATCATGAAAGTATTGATCGTTTGTTTGCCGGCCAAATCGGGCCGGATATCCTGAGTGTTCGCCCAATAAGCCAAACCAGCAATATAGTAACTGTTTTGCTTGGTGGGATAGGGACATGTACCCATCACTTGACCCAAAGCTGTAACGGTTTTAGCAGAACAACTGTTATCGAACGTACCATTACCACCGACAGCGGCTACCGAGCCACCTACTGCATCTTTTTTCCAAAGGATGCCGCGAATCGGATCGGTTATCGTACTGGTTACCGAAACTCCATTAACAGCAATACCAGAGTAGTAATTCGGTGTTTCCGACGCACTCCAAAGCAAATTATTCAATCCTTCCAAGGCACCAACTCGATTCGTTAGATCAGTCACATTGATGCTATCTGAACGGGATGGTTCACCGTAATCGCCGGCAGTAACTTTACAAGCACCACTACTGATGCAAGCCGCAGTCCCTCGCCAATTATTATCATCGTCAATCTTATCTGCGGTAAAGTAAGTTCCTGGCAGCCGTTTGTCGAGCCAAGGATTAGCATCATTAATACCAATAATAAAATTGCGCTGACAGCTATATACCATAGGGTCCTTCCATTCGCTATTTTGGTTGTAAAACCAGAAACCACCCATTCGACCATCAGTATTGCTACGTGTAATCGCCGTCAAATTACGGTTATTAGCCGTATCGCTCTCAGAATATTCTGGTGTCGGGCCACGGTTACGAAAATAATTAAGGCTCTCGTAGAATAGTTCTCCAGCCGGATCGTAACTCTTGTAGCCCTGATCGCTGAATTGGTTGATATAAGCGATCACTCCACTCTTAAGGTTTTTAGACGCAGGGACATTTAGATTTGAATCTTGATTGCATAACTCCGGGTTGCTGATCAAAACACCGGGAGTTGTTGGGTTGGGAGAATTACAGGCCGCATTGCTAGCTCCTGTTACAGGGCTGGTACCCCACCATTCCTTAGCATCGTTATTTATCCAGGCACGGTCGGTATCGTCCCACTTACGTGGGCCCACATACTTCATATTTGAGCGTAAAACACCACCATCGCGACTTTGAGTACTATCCAGTGTATAGCTGGTCAGTGCAAAGCGCATTTTTTCTGCATTTTTTTGTATAAGACCTTCCGGTTTATAGTAGGTGTTAGGCGTTGTTGCATTATCCGTATAGGCCGTGCAATTGCTTTCAGGCCTAGGGCTGGTAGGGCTGGTAGCCTTCTTACAAACAAGCACCTGAATGTTGTAACTATCACCCGAAGCAAACGTAAACCCATAATCAGTAGTGTAGTTAATAGTTTGAGAACCTGTAACAGGCGCTGCTCCCGCTGGTATCGTAAGAGTGCGCGATGTGAAATAGCCAGTCTTTCTAGCAGCTCGCAGTACTGTCTCGGCTGAAGCGCCGGCGGTATCTCGAACCCGATTTCCACCTGTCAGATTCCAAATCATCATATCGATGGAACGCATCGTTGCCCAATTAAGGAAATTACCACTCCAGCCTGTGCTACACGAGTGGCTGGTAACTCCAGAGGTCACGGGTTCAAAGCGGCCCGTCATATTTGGAGCACCCACACCGCTATTATTATAGGTATAGCATGTATTAGCATCGAAAATACCCAAATACTCTTCGAGATCACTGTAGGTTCCCGAATAAGCCGGCCCACCCATTGGTCCTTCTACTGAGAGATTGAACAAAACCGCAGGCGGTGCAGAAATATTCAGAAATAACGGTGTATCCGAAATAGAAAGGGTGTGGGCAACTGGAGAACCCAGCAGCATCCCCAGCGTTAAAGCGATTAAAAAGCTATCGTATTTTTTCATAGCTAACCACCCAATCTTATTTGGTCGGGAAATAAGTTTCTTGTAAAATAACTACGGCAGCGGTATCAGTACCGCCGCCACCTGCCACACCTGTACCTCGGGTCGTTATGCGGCGTACTGGCAACACACACTCGGCACCCCGACGGGCATCAAGCGAAAGATCATCGCTGCATTTAACCCGTGCTTTTAACTCCTCAATAACGTACCGAGCAGCGTTCGGTAAGGTTGTTGTTCCTACATACTTGAGTGTAGTACCGTAATTGGCAGTACCATGCTTCATAGAATGTGTGCTCCAACTAAAACTGCCACAGATCCAACAAGCGCCGGTATCTGGACACGCATAGCTTTGGCTACCAGCACTGGTAGAATCCATCGAAGTGGTTTTGGTTTTACTGGGCGTGCATTGAAAGCAGTCAGATGCCGTACCCACCTGATCCTGCCATCGGCGCGGATCGCCCGCTTCGCATAAGGGGCCTATCAAACCTGTGCTGCCTGAGGAGGCAGTGGAGGCGAGATCATCCGAGAATGCTAATGACAGAGCGTCGTCGTCAATTTTCCGCTCTGCCTCGCGCATTGCGGATTCAGCGGACTCCAGAGCAAGACTGCGATCACGCATATTGCCGGCCATTCGTTCCTGCTGAGTAGAAACCCGCATTGCGGTTAAACCGAGTGCAGTCAGAATGACCAAAAACACCAAGCCAACGAAAAGAACCGATCCCGTTTGATAGGGCGATATAAAATGGGACCGATAGAGTCGGTTCCCTGAAGACAATAATGAAAATCTATTTAACATGGCATTTTGCATTCTATTGCGCGCGGTTACGGATACTGATGGTGGTGCTGGTAACATAGTAAAGGCGACGGTCCTTCGCAACAGTGTCACTTGATGCGTTGGTTGGAAATCGATAGCTTACATTACCAGAAGTGATATTATCCTCAGTCGAAACGAGCAATAATTCAATATGCACACTCTTGACCTTCCCCCATTGATTTGCAGTATTTACCTGATCCGCAGCCAGGTAAGTATCGACAAAATAATCATCATTAGTATCGACTCCATAGGTAATTTGCATATTTTCAACTTCTGGCACCAGCTCTTGACTAACACTAAAATTAGCGCGAAATAAAGCAGGACGCCCAGCACTGGTAGGTTTATTCGCACTATCTAATTTACCAATATAATAGCCACGACTAAATGCCTTAAACACTTCGCCGCCCTCATAGTTTTTACAGAGATCATTGGTACTATTACCGGGAACAATCTTATCTCCTGAACCACCTACATTGCCTGTATTGTGGACTACGTTACTCTTGTTATTGACATTAGTGGCTTGAAAAACGCCTGCGGTACTACAGTCAGTTACCATAAGAATATCGCCTTCAAAAATCTGGGAGGCATCATTTACCTTAATGTCTGATGATCCTGGTGGAGTTCCTCCCGCATGCTTAGTCACACGCAAACCTAGTGAATCTGCACCACGTAATACGACCACATCTGTTTTTGGCTGAACATTCGGATAGATAGCAAACGTTGTTGTATCGTTGACATTTTCAAAACCTTCGATATAGCGGCCAAAATTATATGGACTAGTGGCCGCATCAGTGAGAGTATTAGTCACCCGGCCTCTAGGTGGCGCATCGCATTTTCCGGGAGGGGTTGGTGGAATGTATTGAATATCCGAATCCATTCCCGATGTTCCACACCCCCAATATCCCGCCATGCGAATATCACGGGTTAAATATTCAAAAGCCAAACGTCCATTTTCTTGTAAACGTGATAACTGATCCTGCACTCGGTAGGTTTGCTTACTGTTTGTGTAGACATAGCCAATTCCGGCAAGAATAAATAAACTGATCCCCAGAGCCACCATAATTTCCACAAGCGAAAAACCTTTCATGGCTGCTCTTGTGGACAACGAATTATAATGACAATTTCTCATAAAATTTCCCATAAAAAATCGACTTAAAAATTAGCAGCTTTTACTGACAAGAGGCTCCACCAACATCACATAATTGGGTTTCCATAAAAAACTGTTGGGTATCTCCGCCTGTCGATCCACGACTATCATCCCACTGAATAGTAATGCGGGCCACCCCAGTGCTCCTCTGATAATCAATTGCACCTTTTCCTGATGGTAGTGAGCGCACAAGTGCGGTACGCCAATTAACAATATCCGTAACATAAATAGCCGAACCTGAAGGATCGCTATCGGTCAATTTAATATTATAGTTACCGCTGTCCACCTCTTTACGGTTAGCTCGCAGACTATCGAGCATTTGATAAGCTAAGATACTTGCCTGGCTACGATAGAAGGCACTGTGATTATTTTTTAAGCCATTCATTTGCAGCATTGCTACACCTAACAGGCCAATGCTAATAATGACTAAGGCGACTAAAACTTCCAACAACGTAAAACCAGTCTGCCGCCTGATAAATAATAAATTTTTATAGATACAATGATTTATGGACATTGAGTAGTGCCCACCGTTGAAATCGGAAATCCCGTTACAGAAATCTTTATAAGATTAGATTTACTGATTATCTTATCGGAACGACACAGCCTGTAATCACCATTTATTCCCGCATTTTTTCTATCTACCACGACTCCCATCGAATTAAATCGCAACCATAATCCATAAGAGCCACTAGAAGTACCAGAACCGGTACGTAAAGTATTGCCACCAGTCAATTCCTGATTTTGCACAAAAATTTCACAAGAGGCATCACCTAAAGCACAGCCTGTAGCACTATCTGTCTTGCAAGCATCAGTATCAGCAGATAAGTTTGTAAGCTTGCTCTTATCGACAAAGATTCGATAGCCCATCTCCCAATTGGTATTGGTACGAACCAAGCAAACTGGTCGGCCACGCTTGATTGCCTCATTACGAGCCAGCGAGATAGCAGTAACAAAATCATTGGTTTGGGCTGTCAGGCGATTTTTTATAAAAAACTCTTTAAAGCCAGGCAGGACCACCACAATTAAGATGGCCACAATAGCCACCACTACCATCAGCTCAAGGAGGGTGAAACCACCGCTCTTTTTCCTAGGCGGCGATGAAGATTTGGCTGTTATTAGAATGAGCACGGCATCCCTCAAAACTGGACGTTAAAAAACCGACTTGGAGAGAGTTAAACACGCTCTGGATTTGCTTGACAAAACCGACAGACGAACGGTCGTTCCGACCCGACAAGCGGTCGAGCAATCGTTGCCGCACATCTCGCGGCAGCTCAGTACAATCAAGAACACAACCGATCTTCACCTACTCCGAGTCATTTTTCGTAGAGCTGATCGCAGTCGACGGCCGCCAGGCAATAATTCTGGTTTTCATCCTTGCTAGAAATGCCGCGCTATCCGAACCTACCTTACGATTTCTATCACGACTATTTTCGGCCACGATTCCAGTTGGTTGCCCAGCCACACTGGTGGTTCCAGTTATGGTACTGGTGTCGGATGACATGCCTTGTTGGCTACTGAAACCTTTATTATCATCATGGGTTATTTTCCCCGCCCCGTCCGCGTTGACAACCAAATCCAACTTGTCATACCCCCTTTGCAAGATCACTATTAATGTACTTTGCGCGAAGATTTTGTCGGCTACTAAGATCCCTCCACGACTGACAATGGTTGCGGTATCCCCAACGAAACGGATACTTTCGATCCAATAGACTGAGTTATCACTAAAATTTGGAACGTGTGGCAGCTCGGCCGGTAGCTGAGCCTCTGACTTCCACGCCTGTAGATCACCCCATTGTTCCGGATGCGCTTGTAACCACTGCATTGCTGTTACCGCACCCGATTCCGCCGCCAAAGCGGCTTCAATGGTACGTTTCTGATTGCCTACCATCCGTTCCTGCAAACCGGAATCCGTCATGGCGCTTACGCCAAGAACAGTCATCACCAATAAAATGATCAGACTGAGGACCAGTACGCTTCCTTGCTGACGGCGATGATTCTTCACGGCGCGTCTGCTTTCAGCCGGGCAAAAATACGGGGACGCATCCCTATGGTTAAAGTCACTTCGGGCTGTCGCTGCACCGCTGAATCCAGCAACTCTAAGGTGACACGGGCGCTGATGACGGTAGTCCAATCCACCGACGAGCTGACATATCGCTCCACCGCACCATCCGCATTCGAGTCTATGCCGTAAAGAATCCGCATGGTTCTGACGCCATCCACCAACGGTTGTCGTGCCCCCGATATTATTGGATAAGCCGAACTACAATAAAGAGAATTATTCTGGACATCAAAATAGCTCACAACCTTACCGGATAAAACCGGCTGTCCCAGGCAATTAAAAACCCCCTTACCACCACTGTAATCAATAATAATCTGATTCTCGTTACTGCCCTGTTGAACTGATTCAGCCATACTCAGCGTTTTTCGCAGCAATTCTGATGCCACTCGCAAATTCTCCTGCATATAGCTAAGACTTTCTTTTCTTAAATAGGACTGTTTGCTACTCAGCAGAACACTGATCATTCCGCTGAGTAAAATCAAGCTTATAGATAAAGCGACTAGTATTTCAACTAGGGAAAATCCGCGCTTTAAATAAATCTTTATCATCATTTTAGTAAAATTAATCCAGATAATATCTCGATAGTTAATTCACTATTGGCAATCGTAGTCGATAAGAGAATGAAAAAGATTGAGGTTCAGAAAAGCGTTGGTCAACCCAGGATATATTAATTACATAATCGCCCGGTTGGCCACCAAGCGCCGTGACCGTACCGTTCCAACCCGGCAGAGATGTTTTATTTAATCTCCGCCAATCTTCCAACTCCACAAGCGGCTCTACCAAATGGGTCCACATTCGCTCTACCATATCCAACGCTTGAATGTTTACTAAAGTACGCTGGTAGCTGGAATGGGTGTACTGCAAAGCATGGAGCTGCAAGCCGGCCAAGCCCAGCAAACCAACCGATAAAATCAGAAGGGCGACTGTGATTTCCACCAAGGTAAAACCTGACACTGCTCTGTTTGCTAACTTTACAATTCTCTTTAGCTTTGCCAAGCTGCTTATTCCAGTTTTTGAAGTGTTCTGCACATCATAACCCTCGCGCACTTTTATCTCTTAATCAATTCGTTGGCAGCCGACCAGCAAAAATCCGTCACCAATACAGGTGACAGTGAATAGTTGAGCAACCAGCTAGCTTCTACAAACACATGGACTCAACTACTTTGATCCTTCCAACACTATTAATTACGATTTGGCGAGCTTTAGGTGCCATACAAGCAGTCAGCGTACCCGCTTGAAATGCCCCACTTATCAATCGGGTAACCCCGTCAGCAGTGTAGGAAATATAGTTGGCGACCGGTGAATTTCCCGTTAAAGTCATGCCAGAATTGCCAGCAATTTCCCTAAAGACGCCAATTATTTCCTCGCCCGCATCCACGGTAGCGTTGTTGTTGGGATCGCTGAATACAATCCAGCCTCGTTCGTATCCACTTTTATGGGTACAATTCGCGCCACCCTCACTTTTACACAGTGTCACCCGCACACCACGTTTGATCGCCTCTGAACGCGCTAGTTGCGCGGCGGCAACCCATTCATTTATCCCAGTAGCTAAGTGCTGATTGCGTACCAAACCTTGAAAAGTTGGAACCCCCAGAGTAAGCGCCGCGACCACCAAGGCCAGTACAACCATCAGCTCGATTAGGGTAAGACCCTTACACCTGAAGATAAATCTCACCTTTGAGCAAGCTGATAGCATTTTCACTCGATCACTCGAACCTTGATCTCAACAAGGGATGGATGGATTCCAAAAAAGCCCGTAACGCCCCGCGATGGTGTTCAACCAGTGTTTTTCCTCGTTCGCCAGCTCCCCGGCGCGATTCAGGGGCAGCCAATAGTCGATCAACCGCCACTGCTAAAGCCTCCGCATTAACCACCTGCCAAGCGGCCTCGGCTGCGAGCAGCCGCTCGCTGGCTTCATTGAAGTTAAACATGTGCGGCCCAAACAGCACCGGCAATCCCAGCAGGGCCGGCTCCAGCACATTATGGCCACCGGTCGGCACCAGGCTACCGCCGACGAACGCCAGATCGGCGGCGGCGTAGAACAGCAACAACTCCCCCATACTGTCGCCGAGGAAAACAGCGGTCTCCGGCGGGCAAGCGCGCCGCTCACTTCGCCGAACTAAGCTTAGACCTTGCTGCTCGCATAAACCGGCGACCGCTGCAAAGCGCTCAGGGTGGCGCGGCACCAATAGCAACAGCAAATCCGGCCAGCGAGCAGTGACCGCCATAAACGCTTGCAAGATTTGCTCTTCTTCACCGGCATGGGTGCTGGCTGCGATCCAAACCGGTCGCCGATCTCCGAACAGCTCTCGCCGCAGCGCCCGACCTTGCTCAAGAAGGCTATCCGGCACCTCCAGGTCGTATTTGAGGTTACCGACTGTGCGCACACGCGGTGCGCCCAGGGCGCGAAAGCGCCCGGTATCAGCCTCGGACTGTGCAGCAATCAACGTCACATCCCGTAACATCGCCGCAGTCAGTGGTTGTACTCGACGATATCCGCGTGCCGAGCGCTCCGAGAGTCGAGCATTGGCCAGCAAAACCGGCACCCCGCTCAGGGCACAGCCTCGCAGTAAGTTAGGCCATAATTCCGTTTCCATCAGGATCGTCAGGCGTGGCTGAACGTGCTGCAAAAAGCGCCGCACCGCGCCAGGCAGATCATAAGGGGCGTAGACATGATGAACTTGGCCATTCAGCGCATCCAAAACCTGCCGGGAGCCAGTCAGTGTCGTGGTGGTGACCAGCAGAGATGCTTCGGGATAACGTACCCGTAATGCCCGAATCAATGGCAACGCCGCCCTCACCTCACCGACCGACACAGCGTGTATCCAGAGGCAACCTGCTTGCGGTAGCGCTGGGATATACCCCAGCCGCTCCCCCCAGCGTTGCCGATGCCCGGCTTCGTTACGGCCGCGCCAGTACAACCGCAGTAGCACCAGCGGCAGCAGCAGATACAGCAGAACGTTGTACAGACCCCGCAGCAGCCCTTCACGCCAATCGCTGTAACGGCTCATGATCCATCTGCCAATTCTCGATTCCACATCAATGTCGCGCCGATAACCGCCGCCGGCATCGCCAGGAAATTCAAGATCGGGGTCAACGTCAGCAACAGGGTCATGCCACCAAAGCCGAGTGTCAACGGCCAATGGCGACGCAGCAACTGACGCTGGTTTTCAAAGCTCATCCCACGCTTGCCGAGCGGATAATCGGCGTATTCGAGCGCCAGTGTCCATGCCGTGGAAAGCAGCCAGACAAAGGGCGCTACCACATTAACCACTGGAACGAATAACAAGATGATCAATGGGATTAGCCAGAGCAGGAAATATACGAGCCTGCCTAAGCCAGCCACTGGAGATAACACCAGATCGCGCCAGCCGCCACTACCGCTGGGCGGTGGTACGGGGGCGGCTGGTGAATCGAGCATTTTTTCTACCTGCTCAGCCAGCAAACCGTTAAATGGAGCGGCAATCAGGTTGGCGACGAGGGCAAAAGCGTAAAAAACCCCGATCACGACCACCACGATGAACAAGGGCCATAGCAGCCAGTGCAACCAGGTCAACCAGCTTGGCAGCCAATGTTGTAACATCTGACTCAGGCGCTCTATTTGATGAATACCCCACCAGATCGCCCCGCCAAACAATAGGCTATTGATCGTCAGCGGTAACACGATAAAACCGCGTACCCCTGATTTGGGCAACCAACGTAAGCCAGTCAGTACATAGCCTGCACCGGTAGCGAGAGAACCACTCATAGGACACCCCTGCGGCGTAATGGCATTCGTTTCAAATCGCAGCGATCTACGATACTATTTACAAGGTAACTCAAGCCGCTGTTCACTCATCCATGCAGTGGCGCATGACATAATCATCATAATCATAACGAATATCGCTGCGGTTCCGATTGTCGATCCAAGGCTTGAGCCAAGCGTTTGGCCGCCCTGCATCTCCGGTGACCGCGCCAGCGCGGAACATGGCGATCCACCTGATTCATAACGCTGATAACACTTGCCCGACCGCCGACGCCCGTTTGCCGTCCCCTGGCCCAGCCATGTGTCCACACCTTCTGCCCCCCGTCGGGCAGGTCGAATTTGCGGCTTTAGCCAGCCATTGCCGCTACTCCACACTTCGGGCACGCGCCACCAACGCACGACCGAAGTTTTATCAACCTCACTCACCTCAGCGCTAACGTCAAAAGGAGCATACGCATGAAACAACCTGTCCGCGTCGTCATTACCGGTGCCGCCGGCAACATCGGCTACGCCATGGCGTTTCGGATTGCCTCCGGCAGCATGTTGGGTCCCGATCAACCGGTGATCCTGCAACTGTTGGAAATCACGCCAGCCTTGCAAGCCCTGCAAGGCGTGGTGATGGAATTGAACGACTGCGCATTCCCGCTCGTGGCCGGTGTGGTCGCTACCGACGACCTCAAGACCGCCTTTACCGACGCCAACTATGCGATGCTGGTCGGCGCTCGTCCGCGTGGTCCTGGCATGGAGCGTAAGGATCTGCTGACGGCCAATGGCGCTATCTTTGGACCGCAAGGCAAGGCATTGAACGATTACGCCGCCCGTAATGTGCGGGTGCTGGTGGTTGGCAATCCAGCCAACACCAACTCCCTGATCGCCGCCAGCAATGCCCCGGATCTGGATCGCCGCCAATTCCACGCCATGACCCGCTTGGACCACAATCGGGCACTCAGTCAGTTGGCGGAAAAGACCGGCTCGCACGTCAACGACATCAAGAAGATGACCATTTGGGGCAATCACTCCTCGACCCAGTATCCTGATATCAGTCAGTGTACGGTCAAGGGCAAGGCGGCTACCGGGCTGGTCGATCAAAGCTGGTATCGCAACACTTTTATCCCCGATGTGCAGCAGCGCGGCGCAGCAATCATCAAGGCGCGCGGTGCCTCCTCGGCGGCTTCCGCCGCTTCCGCCGCTATCGATCACATGCGCGACTGGAGCTTGGGCACGGCTGAGGGCGATTGGGTCAGCATGTCGGTACCTTCGGATGGCTCCTATGGCATCGGCGAAGGGGTGATCTATTCCTATCCCTGTATCTGCAAGAACGGTGACTACCAAATCGTGCAGGGCCTGGCGATTGACGAGTTCAGCCGCGAGAAGATGAAGGCGACCGAGCAGGAACTGCGCGAGGAACGCGCCAGCGTCGAAGATCTGCTGAAAGCCAAGTAAGGCGCTCTACACCGCCCCCATCAACGCAATGGGGGCGGTATACAGAAAAATCCCGATGGGACGACTACACTTTTGCAGCGACATCTTTAACGTCGTTACATAACCCGCAACTACCAAACTGGAGGCTATGCATGACCAGCCACGAAGAATTTCATCGCCGTTCCATTGACAACCCCGAAGGTTTTTGGGGCGAGGAAGCTAAGAGAATCTATTGGCACAAACCGCCCCAGAAAATTCTGGATTACTCCAAGCCACCCTTCGTCAAATGGTTTGTCGGCGGTGAAACCAATCTTTGTTACAACGCCGTTGACCGGCATTTGCAAGACCGTCCCGATCAACCGGCGCTGGTTTACATCTCCACCGAAGTCAACGAAACCAAGGTCTACACCTACCGGGAACTCTACCGCGAAGTAAACCGCTGCGCGGCGGTGCTGCAAGAGTTGGGCGTCAAGAAGGGCGACCGGGTTATCGTTTATATGCCGATGATCGCCGAAGCCACCATCGCCATGCTGGCGTGTGTTCGGCTCGGTGCGATTCACTCGGTCGTATTCGGCGGTTTTGCCTCGGCTAATTTGGCAGTTCGTATCGACGATGCCAAACCCAAGCTAATGATCACCTCCGATGCCGGTATGCGCGGCGGCAAGCCTGTTCCCTACAAGCATCTGGTGGATGAATCCATCCGCCTGTCCAAATTCCCCCCGGAAAAAGTGCTGATCTGCAACCGGGGTCTGGACAAGGGGATGAAACTGGTCGAAGGCCGCGACGTGGATTACGCCACCCTGCGCGCCAAGCATATGGACGCCGAAGTGCCGGTGGCGTGGCTGGAATCCAACGAACCCAGCTACATCCTCTACACTTCCGGCACCACGGGTATCCCCAAGGGCGTTCAGCGCGATACCGGCGGTTACACGGTGGCGCTGGCCGCCACCATGCAGCACCTGTATTGTTGCTATCCGGGCGAGGCGATGTTCGCCACCTCCGACATCGGCTGGGTGGTCGGACACTCCTATATCGTCTACGCGCCGCTGATCAACGGGGTCACGACGATCATGTACGAAGGGCTGCCCACCAATCCCGATCCGGGCATCTGGTGGAAGATCGTGCAGGATTACAAGGTCACCTCCATGTTCTCCTCGCCGACTGCGGTGCGTGTACTGAAGTCGCAAGATCCCAAGTACATGAAGATGTACGATCTATCGACGCTGCGCTATCTGTTCTTGGCGGGCGAACCGCTAGACGAACCGACCTCGCGCTGGATCAATGATGGTCTGGCCCGGCCGGTGCTGGATCACTACTGGCAGACCGAAACTGGTTGGCCGATGCTAACCTATCTGCCCGGTGTGGAACTGAAACCCAACCGCTTCGGTTCACCGGGTCTGCCGAATTTTGGTTACAACATCAAAGTCATCAGCGAAGGTACTGGCGAGGAAGTGGGTCCAGGCGAGAAGGGCGTTTTGGTGGTGGTGCCGCCGCTGCCGCCGGGCAACTTGTCCACGGTCTGGGGCGACGACGAACGCTTCGTCAAGAGCTACTTCACCGCCTTCAAGGAGATGGTGTACAGCTCCTTCGACTGGGCGGTGCGCGACGAGGACGGCTATTACTTCATCATGGGCCGCACCGACGACGTGATCAACGTCGCCGGCCACCGCTTGGGTACCCGCGAAATCGAGGAGGCCATCCAAAACCACCCGGCCATCGCCGAGGTGGCGGTCATCGGCGTGGCCGACAAACTCAAGGGCCAAGTGCCGGTCGGCTTCGCCCGCTTGAAAGACCCGAGCCAATTGAGCACCGACGGCGTAACCGAGAAACTGGAGAAGGAAGTTATCGCCAAGGTGCAGGAGTTGTTGGGCGCGGTGGCCAAACCCCATCGAGTCCATTTCGTCACCGCGCTGCCGAAAACCCGCTCCGGCAAGTTGTTGCGCCGCTCGATTCAGGCACTGGCCGAAGGCCGTGATCCGGGCGATCTGTCCACTCTGGACGATCCGAACTCGCTGGAAGAAGTGCGGCGGGCGGTCGGTCAATCCTGAGGGTCTGATGCTATCCGGTCGTGGTTTCACACCTCGGCTGGCCCGAACTCAGTCGGATTAGCGATCTGATCGTAACCCTTCCCTGCCTGGGGAAGGGTTTTTTTGTGCATGGAAATCCGCTTAAAGCACCTTGGCCCGCTCGCGCAGGACGAATTTCTGCATCTTGCCGGTCGAGGTCTTCGGCAACGGCCCAAACACCACCGTCTTCGGAACCTTAAAGCGGGCGAGTTGCGACCGACAGAACTCGATAATTTCCTCCTCAGTGGTATTTTCCTTGCCGGGCTGAAGCGTCACGAAGGCACACGGTGTTTCGCCCCATTTCTCGTCGGGCCGGGCCACCACCGCCACTTCCAGCACCGCCGGATGCCGGTACAGCACATCCTCGACCTCGATGGTGGAGATGTTCTCACCACCGGAAATGATGATGTCCTTGGAACGGTCCTTGATATCGATGTAACCGTTCTCGTGCCAGACCGCCAAGTCGCCGCTGTGGAACCAACCACCTTCAAAGGCTTCCTCGCTGGCGCTGGGATTCTTCAGATAGCCCTTCATCACGTTGTTGCCACGCATGAAGATTTCACCGATGCTCTTGCCATCTTTCGGCATCGGCTCCAGGGTCTGCGGGTGCGCTACCATCAGCCCTTCCAGCATCGGATAACGCACGCCTTGCCGCGATTTCAAAACAGCTCGCTCTTCCAAAGGCTTCTCATTCCACTCATCGTGCCAGGCGCACACCACTGCCGGGCCGTAGGTTTCGGTCAGGCCGTAAACGTGGGTGACCTCGAAGTTCATCCGCTCCATGCCCTCGATGACGGCGGCGGGTGGCGCCGCGCCGGCGGTCATCACCTTGACCCGATGATTGATACCGGCCTTCATCTCATCCGGGGCGTTCTTGAGCGTGTTCAGCACAATCGGCGCGCCACAGAAGTGATTAACCTTTTCCTTCTTGATTAGATCGAACACCAGATCGGCGCGGACCTGGCGCAGACAGACGTTGGTGCCGACGGTCGCAGCGATAGTCCACGGAAAACACCAGCCGTTGCAGTGAAACATCGGCAAGGTCCATAGATAGGCTGGATGCAGGCCCATGTCCCAAACCATGGCATTACAAATCGCATTCAGATAAGCGCCGCGATGATGGTAAACGACACCTTTGGGATTGCCGGTCGTGCCAGAAGTGTAGTTGAGCGAAATCGCCTGCCACTCACTGGCCGGATTTTGCCAGGCAAATTCGGGATCACCTTCAGCGATAAACGCTTCATAATCCAATTGCCCCAGCTTTTGGCCGCCGATGTACTCTGGATCATCGACATCAATCACCAGCGGACGCTTCGCGGGTTCCATCATATTCAGCGCTTTGCCGATGGTGTCGGAGAACTCACGGTCGGTAAACAACAGCTTGGCTTCACCGTGGCCCAACATAAAGGCGATGGCCTCGGCATCTAGCCGAATATTCAGCGTGTTGAGCACCGCCCCATTCATCGGTACGCCGAAATGCAGTTCGAACATTTCCGGAATGTTCGGCAGCATCGCCGCAACGGTATCCCCCACACCGAGGCCGCGCCGTTGCAGCGCCGAGGCCAGCCGTCGGCAGCGTGCGTAAGTGTCTGCCCAGTTGCGACGCACACCACCATGCACTACGGCGATTTTATAGGGATAAACCGCAGCAGCGCGTTCAATGAAGGTCAGCGGGGTTAGCGGTACGAAATTGGCGGCATTTTGATCAAGATGTAAAGCATAGGGGTTATGGCCGGTAGCGCTCATAGCGCAATGTCCTCCGATGGTGGTCTTAATCTGATAATCAACGAGCTATGGAATTGCCGGATGATCAGCAACCTCTCCATTCAGGCTTACGCTTGGCGATAAACGCATCAATGCCTTCGCGGGCGTCCTCACTGTTCATGTTGCAAGCCATGGTCTCGCTCGCACAAGCATAGGCGGCTTCCAGACCCATCTCCAACTGACGATAAAACAATTCTTTGCCCATCGCGATGGCCAACGGGGATTTGGCGCAAATAGAATCAGCTAATTTCCTAACAGCGGCGTCCAATTGATCCAACGGTGCAACGCAATTGATCAAGCCCTGCTGTAAGGCGGTGGGTGCGTCGATGAAATCACCGGTCAACAATAAATCTAACGCTTGTTTGCGGCCAAGATTGCGACTCAGGGCAACGCCTGGCGTGGCGCAAAACAGGCCGACATTGATGCCAGAGGTTGCGAATCGCGCGTTATCTGAGGCAACCGCCAGATCACACGCCGCGACCAGTTGGCAACCAGCGGCGGTAGCAATGCCGTGTACCCGAGCAACAACCGGCTGCGGCATTCGGTTGATGGTGAGCATCACCCGTCCGCACTGAGCGAACAAGGCGTGATGGAACGCTTGGTCGGTATGTGCTCGCATTTCTTTGAGATCATGGCCGGCGCAGAAAGCTGGGCCGCTCCCAGCAATCACCACCACACGAACGGTTTTATCGGCCGCGACTCGATCCAGTTCGGCTTGCAACGCGGCCAGCATCGCTTGCGAGAGCGCGTTGTATTGCTTGGGGCGATTGAGAGTTAACGTGACGATTCCACCGTCGGTTTGACACAATACAAAGGCTTCTTCAGATGCAGCAATCGCGGTCATGCGGGATTCTCCTCTGGCGTTGAGGGTTGCTCGAAATTTCCAGGCACACGATATATTCTATGCAATAGCTTCAAAGGGCTTAGCCACCTTGAACTATAGACATCGTAAGAGATTCTTTTCGATTGAATCATTAGCCTAACAATGACTCTTTCACGGGAACTCTGTAAAAAATGCCGCAATTCTTCGGCGAGCAGCAGCATAACCGGGGAATTCATATCACACTACGGCCAGCGGAAACCAGCGACACCGGATCGCCGTTATCGAGTTTTCACCTCACGCAAGCGAACCGTGCAAGCAGGATTCGCTGGTTTTCTCCTGGCAGCCCAGGATCACAATAACCGCTAGTGGACCGAAAATAATGCCAGGCGCGCTGCAACGATCTGTTCCGCTTTAGGTCTCGACAAGAGCAAGGCCGGCATATCATGAGCACACAAGACCCACCGCTGGTTTATATCGTTGGCGATGACTCAACCCTCCGCGATACCCTGCGCCGTCTTTTGGAATCCGTGGGATTACGGGCGCTCGGTTTTGCCGATGCGGCAGCATTTCTGGTTGCGTATCAAGCCGATACTCCGGGTTGCCTACTGCTGGATATTCGAGTATCTGGACGCAACAGCCTAACCTCTCAAAAATATTTGCACGATCAAGGAATTAATGCGCCCGTTGTCATCATAACCGCACATGGTAACGTGGCGATGGCGGTGGCTGCCATGAAGCAAGGCGCAATGGACTTCATAGAAAAGCCTTTTAATGATCAATTACTGCTGGATTGCGTTCACAGCGCGCTGGCTGAGGACAAGGCACGGCGCCAAACCTACGCACGCCGCAAGGACTTGCAGAGACGATTCGACACCTTGACACCGCGCGAACAGGATGTGTTGCGCCAAGTCGTCGATGGTTTGTCCAATCGAAAAATCGCCGAAACCTTGAGTCTGAGCCGTAAAACCGTGGAAGTACATCGCGCCAAAGTGATGCAGAAGATGCGCGCGGACACATTATCCCAACTCATCAAAATGGCTATTATCATCGATATCATCAAAGTCTTTTGTGATCCCGCCGCAATTGACGCACCCGGTGAGACCATAGCCGACTACAGCGAAAGATCGTGTGCCTAATCCTGATTGCCTATCGCTACCAGCCAGGCTATCCCCTGCTGATAGCAGCTAATCGAGATGAATTTTACAACCGCCCCACCGAACCGCTCGCTCAATGGCAAGATACGCCACACATTATTGCCGGCCGTGATATCCAAGGTGGTGGTACATGGTTGGGCATCACCACGACAGGCCGTTTCGCAGCCCTGACCAATTACCGCGACCCCTCCCGGCTGACGCCGAACGCCCCTTCGCGGGGGCAACTCGTGAGCGATTATCTGCGCTGCACAGAACCGGCCCGCCAGTATCTCGACCGAGTAGTCGAGCGAGCCAATCTTTACAACGGCTTTAACCTGCTGTTAGGTGATAGCGAAGGGTTGTTTTATTACGCCAATTATGAAGGTCGGCCGCGCGAGCTAAAGCCTGGGCTATACGGCCTTAGTAATCATTTTCTAGATACCCCCTGGCCAAAGGTGGAGCGGGCGCGCACCGCTTTACGTCAGATACTTGATCAGCACGCTGAGCCAATCCCGGAAGATCTATTGGGGCTGTTACGCGATCAGGAACCCGCGCCCGATCACCAATTGCCCGATACCGGTATCCCTTTAGAATGGGAACGCTGGCTGTCGCCGATCTTCATTACCGCCCCAGGTTATGGGACTCGCGCTTCGACAGCTCTCTGTGTGCAGGATTCGGGTCGCGTTCGCCTGGTCGAAATAACCTGGCCGGAGCATAGTCAACGGCAATTTCAAATAGAGTGGCCGCCACTTAAGCTGGGTATCGGCCATTCGCCGTGACTGCATCAGCCTGCCTCTGATGTTTATCTTGCCTCGGAGGCAGCGCTGAGCGGCCAGTGATGGCCAAGGGTAGCCTCTTTTCGCGCAAAGCCCTATCAGCTATGCTAGACAGACTACATACCAATAAACCCGATCACGGGTAGCCGTTTCCCTGGATACTCTCCTCGCTTGGCCCCGGTAGCTCAGTTGGATAGAGCGCACCCCTCCTAAGGGTGAGGTCACAGGTTCAATTCCTGTTCGGGGCACCATGTTTTCAATGAGTTAACTGATACCCTCATTGAGCACCAACCAGCCATAAGTGAAAGGTGGTAGTGCCCCAAAAAAGACTTCCGCTGGTTAAGAGAGTATAGCGACCTCCTGGGCCAAGAC
>APMI01009863.1_pt1 | contig 56957 bp, 44 predicted proteins | sample 667938 | NCBI WGS metagenome assembly APMI01 (sample SAMN01084076, study PRJNA167559) | wastewater metagenome | biome: Wastewater | place: Denmark: Ejby Moelle, Odense | collected 2011-11-28
GACTGGTCGAAGGGTAGATAACTATCTTCAAGCCTCATCATTATAAATTTATTATATATATATGATATTAACCGATTAGCTTAATTAAGCATAGTAGTATACAAATAATACATGCGATCAAAAAATCGCACATTTTGATCTAATCCACTCACAGGCCAATCCACTATTGGTATCTATTTTTTAAGATGATGACTCAGTGGTGATGCTAGCCTTGGTCTTCAGTTGCAAATTGTTTTCAAATATTTGCATATCTTAATTGAAATTGCGTTAACCCTCTTGACTACAATTTTCTATATCGTTTATGTTATCGTTATGAGATTATTTTTACATTGATCTCTATTTGCTTATTTTTTGAGACTTTGCCATACAGTACTACACAGACTTACTCACAATTTTAATCAATTAAGTTTACAAACATGTACGCTCATCTGCTTTCAGCAATTTTTAATTCTAAGCTTTTACTAATTTTTTGGTGTACTTTTCATATATTTTGAGGCCCGCTCGCACATTATTGATTTCATAGCGGTATAGAGTTAAACAGTTTTTGTCTTAATCCTATTTCATGGCAGTCTGAGCATAGTGCATATTTTTAATCGCATCAGCATTTTAATTCATGGCTGCAAGACAACCTGCCTGAAGCATATAGGTACGCGGATTATTGTAAGCATTTTTAGCAATTGCGATTCCGTAACTGTTAGATGCTTCTTCATAATTGCCCATGTGCGACTGCGTGTACCCTCTGACAAGATAAAACCTCCAGTTGCGATTGTTCAGCATCAGCATTCTATTGCACAGTTCCAAAGATTTCTCATATTATTTCAGATGCGTCAAACAGACTGATAAGTTAATGTAAGGCTATTCTTAATGCGGGGATTGTGTGATTAGATCAGTGCAAATTTGTCGGCATTACTAATATCGTCCCAGCTATAAGTAAGCAGTGCTAAGGTGCAGTTGACAGTCGAAACTAGTCATCGTTTTTATTTTATTTGGTGTCTGTAAGGCCTACTCGAACTGTTATATCGCTTGCTAGAACTGAGCCCTATGCAGTTGCTCTAGTGCTCGCTTGACCAATTCTGGCATGTTATTTCTAAATTATGATTTAATATAAAGCCTATGTGTTCAATACCGGCATCCATAAGCCAGGATCATACAAAGACTGTATAATCATTCAAAAATTGAGGATAAAATTGTTTCAGATCAGTTCAGTATCCGTAGAGGCTATTTATATGATATATAAACCTTATTATTTTGAAATTGAAACGGTCGAATTATATACATTCGATCAATTGTTCCTCGTATTCATTCAATTGTGTGATTGACTTATATTTTTGTCCAATTTACAATCCTAAATAGATTTTTAGTATACTAATAGGCATATACAAAAGATTAATAAATCAGATGAAAAAAATATGAGAAATCAGCAGATGTTATGGGACTTAGTTTTGAATATAATTTTAACAAGTAAATCGACAGTTTCCTTGGCCATTTCGATTATATGTTAGACAGAGCTGCGCCCGTATTCTATCTCGAAGTTGATCCGTTACTTTAGTATTTTGAAGTTCTTCTGGTTGCTCTTGATTTCCACCTTGCTCATGTCACGAATTAATTCATTCAATGTTTATAGGTTAAGGTAAGTTATTTTCCTTTCAATTTACAGCATAATTGCATTTAGCTTGTCACTCCTTGATAATTTCTTCAGCTTTGGCAGTGAGGTACTATTTTTAGGAGTACTTCTTTATATGTTTGAAAAAGGGTATTCTTTTAATTCTTCATTGACCAGATTTTCAATTTCATGCATCGGGTTTTTAAGCCTAGGAGAAGCCGGCCTCTCATTTACCAGTTCGCGGATGGTGACACCTCTATTTTTCTCAAGGGGTTTTTTAAGGACTGGCTTGATGACTGTGATGATTGCCTTTCTTGACATTTCCAAAGTGTTAACTATTTAATTAATTACATTACATGAGCCCACACTTTAATTTAATACCCCTTATTATAAATACTGGTAAGAAATTTCATAAATTAAACATAATTGTAATCGAATCGTAAATCATTGAAATACAAGATTAATCTATGTCTCTCCTTTAGGTTAAGATATATAATTGAGTTGAGTGTGTTTGATATTAAAAATGGAATATTATAATAATCAGAGAAAATCGAAAATTACAAGATGAACAATTTCAACTACTATGGAATGCGAACTAATAACGATATTGATTCGAAATATGGTTCAAGTAGGGCATTGAAGTAGTACTAGCTTAACGATAATCGGATTGGTCATCATAGACCTTCTTAGCATCAATAGCATATTGGCAATTATAATGAGATTCAGATTAAACAACAGAAACAAGAAATAGTTTAGAATAAAAAGAAGCTACTTCGATTGGATTCATCTTATAAATTAGCTGCATCAAGGGTTAAAGTTAGAAGTTTATCGAATTTCTCGCTCTCTACGATAAGCACTAAAAATAATTTACCGTAAAGTTTACCATTTTCAGATCAAAAATCTGATACGAAGCCTGATTATCAAGCTGTTTAGCATAGAAAGGCTTTAAATTACGAACCTCAATCAATTAAAAATTGCCCAAATGTTTTAACAAGCTAAAAAATAGTGAAATAAGCTTCATTGGACTGGGGTACTAATCCTCGCAAGAAAATGCGTAGACTGACTGGCTTATCAGACATTGAAAAAATTAGTACGTAGCAATAATCAACAATAGATCAAAAGACCGATAATCACGAATATTACTACCAAACTTGCAAAATGGAGTTTAAAAATACTAAAAGTACAGTAAATAAAAATAGTAAATTACCGCATAAGTAAAACATTTATGCATGGATTGATCAACACATTCCGAATGAGTAAAAGAAATTAAAAACTTTACAAAAAAGTGATTTCCAGATTGGTAAAAAGCTAGGTTCAGGTAACTTCAGTACGGCATATTTGGCAATTCATAAAAAGACAGGATTTATTTGTGCTTTAAAAATAATGTCAAAAAAGAAAATAAAGTAATAAAAGTATGAAAATCAAATATCTCGTTAAATTACAATTCAATCATACTTAAATCATCACAATGTGGTACAATTGTACGGTATGTTCGATGACAGATAGAACATTTACCTAATTTTGGAATACTGCACAGATGGACACTTGTATGGTCTGATCCGTCATAATTCAAGACTAGATTAAGAGAAAACAAGTGATATAGTGCGCGGTATCTCACTTGGCATCTAATATACTCATAAAGAAATGGTCATCCATCGGGATCTAAAGCCTGAAAATATTTTCATGAATTTCGTAATTTTCATTTAATTTAGGGAATTGCCAAAATTGGGGATTTTGGATGGGCAGTATATATGGGAGCAAATGGCCAGCTTCGTAAGACAGTCTCAGGCAGTCCACTCTACTTTTCACCAGAAATCGTACAACAGTAGAATTATGACGAAAAAATTGATATTTGGGGAGTGGGAACAATAACATATTAGTGTCTTATAGGAATGACACCGTTTAAGGTATATTCAGTTATGAATCTCAATAGAATAGTTGTAGATAGCCTGAATTTCCCCTCTTATGTTGATATATCATAGAGAGCCATCGATTTTATTTAAAAGTGTCTTAAAAAGCGTCCATAGTAAAGATGGAGTATAGAGCAAGTTCTCAAACACTCATTCATTAAGAGTTGTGCTTAATGAAGAACAATAAATAATTTATGTTATTTATTAAATGCAGTACAGAAATAAGTATATACGTCATCATTTTTTCTCAAATTACTTTAATTGCATTCTTTTCATCAATTTAGTATTAGCATCAAAAGTAAAAGTGGGTACCTTTAGTAATTATTTATCAACTTTCTTTTATTATTTTTTCTTCATGAGGTGAGCTTTTAATTTTCTATCTTTATATATGAAGCCATCAATAAAGTTGATAAACTCTTGAGCATTTGCTGGTTCCTAAAAATAAACGGTTGCGAAACCTTTATTAATACCGCTTTGTCTTGTACTTATTTAAATGTGAGAAATTTTGCCATAGTCAACAGCCAATTTATGCAACTATTATTTTGTGATATCGAAGTCAAGGTTTGAGACTCTAACACCATTTTTGAAATTTAACCCTTATTTGGAGTGTCTCTTTTTCTACATAGTTTTCAACTCGAAGGGTAGAATTACAACTTTTTGTGATTGAGTATCAGTCATAATAAAATCTTAATTATACTTTTGTATGTATTTTTGTCTTACTTTTTAGTCTTTAAATTTAATTAACACTTTACCAGAATGTTCTCCGATTTTAGTTTTAACAATTGAAACTCGTTATATTTCCTTGAAAGAAGGGTCAAGCACTTTTTGGATTTGTTGTTCTGACCATTATTTAGGAAAGTAATGTCCATAAGCATACCCTTCTTCAGGTTTTGGATCAATTGATTTTAAATGGTGTTGCTTACTTACATGTGATGGTTCTATTTTTTGTTGTTTGTTATTATCAGTGATGTTGGACGAGCAAAAGAACCTAAAAAATGCACCTTTTTGGAAAACCTGTAAAGGCTGTCTAAATAGTATGGATTTTAGGATCATATAATATATTATCAAATCAGCTATATATAAATGGTGCGCATCATTGAGAACTACACGCTGTACGAAGTTGTGGGAGAAGGCGCATACGGCAAAGTCTACAGAGCAGTCAATAAAGTGGACAACAAGTAATATGCGGTAAAGGTGATCGAAGTTAAAAAGTTCCAGACTAATAAAAAACTAGAGTAATGTACAGTACATGAGATCAATATCCTGACCAATATATAGAAAAATAATCATATAATAACGTACTATGACATGTTGAAGACACAGAACAACTTTTACTTCGTGTATGAGTACTGTAACGGCGGTACGTTGGAGGGTATGCTGAGAAAGCAGAATACCCTTGATGAAAAATCAGCTCTCTTAATTTTCAAGCAGTTACTAGAAGCTTTTCAAGTTCTCAATAAGTACAATATCATGCATCGCGATCTCAAGCCAGACAATATATTCTTTCATAATGGGATTGTCAAGGTTGGAGATTTTGGATTCTGCAAAAATCTATAAAAAGCAGAAATGACTAAAACTATGCTTGGGTCTCCGATTTATATGGCGCCTGAAATTTTAAATGGTCAAATTTATTCCAATAAAGCTGATATATGGTCAATTGGAGTCGTACTATACGAAATGCTTTGTGGATATTGTCCTTTCGAGTCAAGTTCTATTCCTAAACTTATTTAAGTTCTCAAATAAACAGAACTTGAATTCCCAAACGAAATTGTAATTTCAAACTAAACTAAAAAGCTCTTAAGGAAAATTTTGACTAAAGACCCTCAAAAAAGAATTGAATGGATGGAATTATTCCAGTTAAAAATATCGAATGAAGGAAAAATAATTGATCAAACTGGAAAATCACCATTTGGAGATGAAGATAAAAATATAATGAAGTTTGTTAAGTAAACAAATGAATCCGAAGATCCTAGTTCTCCAGTATCTCCGGGAGGAACCAGTACAGGGAGTCGTTTATCAGGGTATCAATCAAGCAGCTTTAATAACTTTATTTCACCACGAAATCTAACACTAAACAACCCTATTGAGAATAACCAATATAAAGCTCCACAGATTGGCACAGATGATAGATTTAAGTCAGGGTTATCCAAAAAGCCACAAGGAACTGTCGACGAAGGGTAAACTGTGCAAACTAATTCTCCAATTAGAAAATTTAAGACTCCAAGCAACGGCCAATCTAATGAAACTTTGAAAGATAAAGTAGTCAGATTTCATTCTGAGTTAGGTAGAGGCATCAACATTGTGCGAAGTATGGGATTGAATAACTAAAAATACACTCCTCTCTTTACTTACCATATTTTTAAGACAATATCAGATAGAATTAAGGCTTTTAAGACCGAATAACTAACACCAAATCAAAATTCAGCAGATGCTAAACAATTCCAGCAAATCTTAGACTCTGAATGCGATGATATCGAGTATGAAATGGCAATGATCCGCAGCAAGGTGGAGGACTTTCCCGATTGGAAGAAGGCAGTTAAGGCCAAACAGAACTAAATAAAGAACACGAGACTGTGCTACGAATTAATCATGTTCCTATGCGGCTAGCCTAATAATGACAACATTAACCCGAACTAAATGAGATACGTTATTCGTTCTAAACTTGGATGATGGTATAGTTACAATTATTTATTTAAGTAAATTTAACTATTGTATGACTATAATTCTACCATTTTTAACCTTTCTCACTTATAGTCTCTTTAATTGATGAACTTATATGGATTAATAAGACTGCTTAAATATATTTTAGTGCCACTGCGGATAAAAATAATGAGCTTTAGCAAGAATGCCAAAAAATCAGTAATATACGACTTCGAGCTCACAACCTCAAAAATGCTGGCTCCTGTCACCCGATGCAAGGGTTATAGTAAACTGTATCAACTAAACTTGTCTAAAATGCTCTTGAAATGCCCAGATTCACCATTCGCACGACCAGACGAGTCAGTCACCAATCCAGAGTAGCTGATCATTGTCAGCACAGTGAAACGTCCGCCTGCTTCTATGAAGGCGAAGTGCATGTAAAACCAATCATAGTCAGAACTGCGCAAGACTAAATTCGATAAAATAAAAAAAGGAATCAGGAACAATCTCATGGGTGACGAATATATTCGATTCTAATCACAAAACTAAGAAGTAAAAGAGCATGATGATGATGTAAATAGAACTGCAGCAAGTCCAAGCAGTCCCAACATTATTGATTTTCCACCTCCTGAAAATGAGTCAGCTCGCACTTCAGCCAAATTCAACAAGCATTAAATATTCAAAATAGCTAGAAGACGTATGCAGGATCATTCAACAGGCCTCTAATTAAAAATATAATCAAATCTGATGGAAGAAAAAGAGTTAATAAAATTTGTTAAAGACATGAAAAGTGAACAACTAGAACCCATTTTGACAATTCAATAGCGAAAACTATAGCCGAAAAAGAAACTTAGTTTTAACAACAGTAATCAACAAAACATATTAAACCGTTCAAAAGCAAGCAAAAAGGTACTACTTCCAGGTATAAAAACAGTGCTACCTGAGAAAAGTAAAAATCATATTTATAACATATCTTCAAAATCAAACATTCCGGTTTTATTTCGAGATCCTGAACAATTAAAGCAGGTGAGAGCAGAATCTTACTCAATATTATAGTACCCAACAGGTAATTTAATACTATCAAATAAGGCTATGAACCAGTACTAAATAGCGAGTCTCACAAAAATAATGACTTTCTACACCACCATGAAGATAGTAAATAAGTACAAAGTCAATGTAGAACATTAAAGAGTTAGAATTAATTAAGTTGCTATGGAAATGAGTGGCACTTCTGCTGAAATACTTGCTGGCGAAGTGTACACTGTCTAACAATTATTGTACGGTCTCATGTTACCCAGTGGCAACGATGCGGCAACTGCACTGGCCTAATGGGGTGGTAAATATTTAATGAATTCACATCATCCTCACTTAATTATTAACTCAAACGTGCACATGCATGAAATCAGCGATGTCATAAGTCCATAATAGTCACTAAGCTTAAAATAGAGAATTAAATATTTCATTACTGAGATGAATAGTAATGCAAAGTAGCTTGGACTAGGGTCAACTCGATTTGCAAATCCTCACGGACTGCCTAACTCATAAGCGAAATCAACTGCTAACGATATTGCTCGTCTGTGCTTTTAGTGCATGAAAGATGATTACTTCCGTAAAATTGTTTCTACCCACAGTTTTAAGTGTACAACCTATCAGAGCTCCAACCCACAAATTACAAGAGTAGTTTAATGGAATAATACCAATAAACTATTACGCAGGGAAGGGTTTCTCGGAATCAAGACTGGAATAACAGTTACAGCTGGGCCATGTCTGGCATCTGCTTATCAATTTCGAGATAAAATCTATATCTGTGTGGTACTGAGAGCACCTAAAGTGTCTAGAAGATTTAAATAAACTCGGAAACTGCTAGCTTGGAGTATCTAAAAGTTATACGGAGACTGTTTAACAAGCTAATAAGCTAAGAAAATAACTTCTCTTAAGCGGAACAAGCCTGATTTAGATAGTGACTACAGTGAAGACGAGCAATAGTTTAACTATGAGCAGATGAGTCGAGCTGAGTTTAAAAAGCGTAGCAATATCATCAACTATGAAATGTGAGATTTTTATATATTTTCCTGTGATATTATAACTTCAGCATTCATAATATAAGTGAAATTTAAATAATGACAGAGCATTTGTCAATCGCCTTCGACTAAGAAAATAATATCAGAGTCCTTGAGGCTGAAAAGTACAGAGAGTCAGATCAACTCAAGAGTGTCTCTATGTAGTTCATCACTAAGGTATCATGTTGCCCATTTAGGTTATCTCCCTTGATGAAAATATGAACGCGCTCACTGAGTTTCTTGACGAATTTGCAGTCAAGATCGAGAAGGAAAAGTTAAGAGCTTTGGGTGAACGAAATAAGTGGGAGAGCGAGGCAGAGAATAGAAAGAAGAAAATGATGGACCTAAACAACCTACTTAACGAAAAGAAAGCAGAACTAGATAGGTACACAGTCTAGCTTGAAAGTCTTAACAAGATGGAGCAAGAGCAAAAAGCCCTCATCAATAAGCTATCCAATAATGAATGATCATGCCTAGTTGACTTATTCAAACATTAATTAAGCGTTCTTTGTCTAAGTATAACTTATTTTTGAAGAATATATTAAAATGTTAAAATAAATGATATATTTTCACTTTTTGTCGCTGTTAATTCGCGAACGGCTGCCTTACAGTTTGGGTGGAATATATTTGGGCAGGCTGCCTTTTAGTAAATATGACCAGAACATATCTGCTGTTTCAATAATAAGTTTTCCTTTTTTCTATTTACCGTACTATACTGGTGTATACGAAATGTATAGATTAGTTCCTTTCGATCCAAATGGTCCTAAAATACCCTATTTCGGTTCAATTGAGAATTAATGAGCTAAATTATAAATTTTTTACCTGAGTCGGAAGTGAATCTAGCCTTGAAAGGAGCTGCAACTTTTTACACATTAGTTAGTTTAAAAGAAACTGTAGAAGTCACCATGAGGTTCGATTAAATTTAGATTATGTCATCGAATTCGGGATCAGTGCCTTCAATTATCACTCTGAATCTCCAGCGTGAGCCTTCTTTTTTAGTAATAAGGATATCAAAAGCAGCTTTGATTGGTTTCATGGGCTTGAACATGAATTACATTTCAAGTGTGTCTTTAGCGTGCTTCAGATTATCTTTTGTGAATTACACTAGCAATGATTTTTCGATTTGTTTCTAAAACTGTGCAGGAATATTCTCAAATGAGTACTCAAATAAATTGTTTTTGGGTGTATATTCAACTCCATCGAGAGCGATTTGCACAAATTCTGATGCAGTCTGTCTACAAGGTGATGTCAAATTAGCGATAATTTTACCATCATTAACTTATGTAACTCCTCTAATGGGGAATGTCCAAAATATTTTTTCACTTATCATCACGATGACTTTGCAAGTGTATAATTTGCAAGCATTGGGCACAAATGAGAATGGAATTTCAAGGATACCATTGGAGTCAATTTGGAAGCGAGTTTTACCATGAGCTACAATCTTGAATATACCTTTCTCTGATTCATCTATGAGTTTGACACCCACCACGATTTCATATTTGAAGGGATTTCTGAATTTGATTGAATCCGAATGTTATTATAGAAGCCCATTATATACATTATATGTTGGGTAAGGTACAGGCATTTGTCCAGTACCAGATAGTTCATACTGCCAATCACCGATGTCTTTTGATAGGAATGCAATTTTAGCACTTTAAATCGCATCCAGTGTTGAAGGAATATACTCTATTTATACTTTCTTCTTCTCGTTTGGCTATAACCTAATGTTGTGAGTTTTTATCACGAACTGGTCAGGGTTCGTGTTTGTCACTTTTATTATTGTGCGGGTTTGGGTTGGGTTTTATAACTAAGCGAACACTGATGTTGACACTCCTAGTGGAGATTTCAAATTGTTTATGATCACTGGATATTTCGGAGTGCAGTTCAGCTAAATTTCAAATAAAATTTAACCGACTCCTGAGTTGATGAAGCATATTGAACCCTTTTCTTTGCCAGTCTCCAAAGGTAGATATTCGAGAATGTATATGTTATCATAGTTTGGTTTAACATTACAAGTTGGATCGCCAGTCAATCCCGCTCCATTAATAATAACTTGGAAAGTAGATTATTCTTTTCCATCATAAGGAATATGGATTTAAGTTAGCATTTTCTGTCTTATTTATGATTATATTTGAAGAGTCTTGTAGGCTTATGGATAGTTTGTGACAACTGAAATAGTGTACCAAATATACTGGGGTCCATCATCCTCGAAGAAAGTGATACTACCAGTGTACTCACCACATAACATTGGTTGAACAGTAAATTCAAATTTTTATTTACCTCCTGAAGGAATGGTCAATTTTTTGGCAGCTGTGCAGTTCATGAGATCTGTTTACACGTTGAATACAACAGGTTTCTCGTTGTAGGGGTTCTTGATGATTAGCTCCTTCTTTATTATTTCCTTGGCTTGACATTTTATCTATATGTGTTCCTAAGCTAAAGGTTACTCACCATGACCTAGAATCTGATATTAGAAGTAGTCTAATGTTAATGGGTTAGTAAGTGTGAGCTTAGCCTCTGCTTAGTGAGCCCACTTTGGTTTAAAAGTAATAGGAAAATTTCCAATGCTATTCCTTTTCACTGGGAAAGAAGTAGTGTACTGCGCAGGCACAACAAAATAACCACCATTTTTGGAAGAATCAGGTTGCCACAATACCTTAATATTCCAGTCTCTTTCTGTGTTGTTAACTATTGGAAGATTTTGAGTAACTTCTCCTCGCGCAGGCACATTCATTTAAAGAATAGCTTTTAGAGGTTTTGGTTGCACTGTAAAAACTACCTTATATCTTCTCACATCAGTTTTGGCTTTATTGGATAATAGGATGTATGTTGAAAATTCATAGACTGGATTCTTGCAAACAATAGTGAATGGAATTTTGTTTTCAGAGTCCACGATTTATTATTTGCTATTCTTTTTCTATTATTTAGCTTTCTATGAGATCTGAATTGATTATTTGGCAGTGATATAAGGATTTGGAGGAATCTCAATGTAGAATGTTTCATTTAATTGCTGTTGAACTGGTGCTTATTGCTTATCCTTTGCGACAGCGTTCTTTTTACCTTTCTTCAAACTTTATATCGCTTTCTTGGCTCTATTGATTTGTTAATTCTTAGCATTTATTTGGTATTACCAATTTACTATTTGATCTACACTGAGTTGCATGGGAGGCCTAATTTCTGAAGTAGTTCCTGGAGGTTCAACACCGGCAATAATTTCATGCTGGAACTAACCGATAATAGGGTTTAAAAAAAATATTGTTGTCTTAGTTGTGTATAGACTCATCGGCACATAATTTAATGTCAGCGAAGCAGTTCCATTCTTTCTAATTTTTACATTATCTTGCTTTCCGTAAATAGTTTGAATTTGCTGGTCTTTAGGTAGAGGAGCAGGGGCATTTTTATTCTTTCCTCTTGTTTCAAAAATATATTATGTTTGATAGCTGATGGCGAAGTCTACCATCTCAGCACTTGTGAATTTGTTGAAAACTTATACTACAAATTAAACTTGCTCATATAGTATACCGGTGATATTCCAGATTCGGTCGCTAGTTCTTCCAACAATTTATGATTGTAGTTCAAAGACAAGTGCAGCAGCTGTTAATGAATTTTACTTCACATTAATAAACATAATTTTTCCCTTTACTGGTGAGCTAACTCTTGAAACAAATTTGACTTGGAACTTAAAAACCTCTTTAGGTTAAATTCTGAACTTTTCTTAACTGAGAATTTTGAAATCTTCACTACCTTCATATCGCACTTGATAAGTCACTGGCTTATTGGATGGATTAGTTAATTAAATTGCTCGAACGACTTCTTCTCCCAATATGCACTTGAAGATAACTGGTTCCTGTTTGGGTACATAGAATGGCAAATAAACATAGAGGTGCAAAATGAACATCAACATTTCTCTCTGCAGTGGATTGCAGATATCTTTCGGAGTAATGTGATTCTGCATGCCTATTTCAGCTAGACCATCGCATACAATTTGAGCATTTTATTTGAAGTCCTCTTCTGTTGTGCAGACCATTTTCATTTTCTTAAGTACATTGATTCCTGAATATTTTTGCAGTAAGGCCGCAATCGCAATACCATCCTTGAAGTCTTTGTCAAAATTTGTGAGTCTTCGCTCTTATAACAATATTTAAAGAACTGCTTGCTCAACCCAATAAAAGATAAGACTTTAGTGAACCGAGATGAAGTTTGAGTTTTACAAGTATGCTTTCGGAATCTATGGTAGAGTAGGTAGATGTGTCTTAAAATTCTTCACTGTCACTCGAGCCAGAATGTAGATCTTAAAGATTTGATACAATAAAGTTATCCATGACTCCATTGATAGATAATTGAAAAGCCCAGTGTTTATTTTTAACAAGGATGGCATGTAAAACTTAGACTTTTCTGGAGGTAAGGTGGACAGATACAGATTTAGATCAGAATAAGACAACAAGTATTAAGGTCTAATATGATTTAATTGTGCACCCTCAATTTTGAGCATTTTAATAAGCTAGTTGTACTGATTGAAGAGCTTACTCACTTTATTGGCAGGCTTATCATTTGAAGCTGGAGAGTATTTCCAAGGGAAGTTTGTACTCTTGTTTGAGACAAAAGCTAAAATTTCAAATATTGGCTGCCCATCAGACTCGATCAAAGATATTGGGAACTATTTTATCGGAGTTGAAAGCAAATTTGCATTAAGATATCTATTAATGTAGTCAATAGTGTTAGAGAGAATAGCTGGGGAAATTGGACTGACACCCAAATATGACATGACTGATTTTCCAGTCTGGTTTGAACGAAGTGAATGAGATGACCCTTTTCTGGCTAAACCTGGGTTTTAGTTTTCAATTAGCTTCAAAGCTCCTTGAGGTTTGATAATGAATCTGCCCTCATTGCGCAAAAAGTATGTATAGCTCGTGAAGATACAGTTATCAGCTGTGCCCGATACAGGAATTACGAAGACTCGATTAAGGTCATCGATAAACTCAAGCTTTAGACAGAAACTAATGGGTTTATGATACTTCCAATTCAAGTCCACTTTAAGTTTTTGACGAGTGATACCAATATTATTGCCTTCAGGAAATGATACTTTTACGCCAAGTTCTGCAACATCATCGATGAATTGACATTTTAAGTTACAATTTTCGTAACCATCATTCAATATTTTAAATGATGAAGTTGTTTCAATATCTAAAGGAACTACTGGCATGATTGCTTCTCTTTTGTTGAAGAATAGGTTAGGTAGTGAAGATGTGCCTTTGAATACAACATCAACGTATTTAATTGGCTAAGGGAGTGTTTTATTCCTAATAAACAAAGGCATTTTTATTTAGTACTGACCAACTGAGTATGGATTAAAGCTAGCTCTTACTTCAATAGTTTATTTGCCTTTAAGTTATCCCTTATTTTTTTCAATGGTGAAAATTCCATCCTTCTTCAATTCATCATCATGCAGCTCCCATTGACATATACCATCGTCTAAATTAGAAATTGTGATGTTGATAAACTTAGGATAGCTTCGTTATGGTTTAGTGACGATCTTTCTCTTGAAGTCAACAATTGAGGGCTCAAACAAGAATTGAGGCTTAATACCTTAGCATAAAAATACAGGTAGATTAGTTAGTTCTGCTTTTGAACCTTCAATTGACATAGGAATTTCAAATTCATATTTCTGTACATCTTTTGGATAGAATTATGCAGAGAATTAATATGTTTTTTTCGGTTTTGCATTCAGTTTGAATCTCTTGAATTCATCTTAATTCTTCTCCACAATTTCCTATTCACTGTCTTCACTGTTATCAAGATCATCTTCATCAACCTACATACCTACTAAATTCTGACCATTTTAGACTTTCTTGGGAGTATCATGCTATGATTTCATAGTTGGTGCCATAACTTCTAACTGTTCTTCTGAGTTGATGAGCTTAATGGTTAAGTTATCAATGCCTTTGGGGTTGCTTGGCTTTATCGAAGGCGGTCTTAAATCAAATATTAAAGGCAACTCAATATCTGATTCGTTTGTGAGAGTGAATGTCGATTTACCCACAATAGCTTGTACCACTAACACACCGAAATCTATTTACTACTTTGAGAAAGATATTTTTGGTTGAACTACTGTAATTTGAGTCTGAATTGTTTTTGGGATACCACATCTTGGCTGAATCAAAATTTCTGCGTTAAATGTCCCGACTGCATTGTCCTTGGGGTTAAACTTTACCTTAAACTTTTTGGTCTCATCGGGTGCTATTTTAATTTTTTAGTTAATTTCTACAACTTTGCCAGTAATATGCAACACAATGGCATTCTTGGAAGTGTTTTTAATTTAAAGAACATCTTCAAATTTATGTCCGACACACAAGACAGGATTATTGCTTGAAAGTGGCTTTACCGTATATTTTGGGTCATACAAGTTGCAGGTACAGACCACCGTCACTTCGGAACCGTCCAACACCTTGAGAATTAAACGTTAAGTGAAATTATATTCTGATTTTACTGCTTTAATTTCAGGTGGAATAAATGTTATTGGTATGCTCACTGACTATTTTGCTGGAATTCGACCTTCTACAACTGAGGGAATGTAATATTTCTCTTTTCCAAGCGTAAATTTAAATACAGCATCACTATTACCAGGGTTGGTTAACTTGATCGTTTACTTAGTTGCCATTTCGATAGATCCTTCTTCATAGGTGAATTTAAGATTAGTTCTGTCAACGTCTATGGTGACTGGGACACACTTTGCAGTAATTGTCATCTCGAACTCGTGAACCGAATTGATAATGTATCTGATGGTGGATCTAAAATCACCAAGAGTGTCCTTCACGAAAACTATTTCAAAAGCTGCTTCTCCACTCGATGGCACAATTTGCATTTTTTTATTTGACTGCGAAAGCTCTTGGTCTTTATATGCAAGCTGGATGGAAACTGTCTTTTTACTTGCATTTTTAACCCAGAAGTACCCTTTGGATGTACTTTTAATGTACACTTCACCAAACTGGATGATATTGCTGGAGACTTCAATCTGAGCTAGCTACTCTGGGGACAGTTACTGCGAAATCTCTCGCTTATGGTTATAATTCTGAGGAGTATCTGGGAATAGTCGTTTCGGAGCTTATTTGAAATCTTTATGGAATTTTTCAATGTTTGCATTAACTGCCTGCTGAGGAGTCACGATTGGCTCATAATCTAAAATGTGTCTGGTCACGAATAGTTTCTACTTCGATTGTGGGAGTGGAATATTTTGTTTCACAAGCTTTGTATCGATCATGCCAGTCTCAAACTCGTAATCAATAGGAGGATTAGCTGGCAGTCCTTCATCATCAAGCTTCTCCTCTAATTTTGATGCAATTCCTAAATCCTTAAGTTTAGATTGATAGAGCGACCATTTCTTTTGTACGTGTTATTGTTTTTGACTTTCTGATCTTTCAGTTCTACGGTCGATTAAAAACTGATTATAAAGTTGCTTGTTCATAGTTAAATTATTAACTTCAACTTTCATCTTTTCTTCCTATTGAACTGATTTCCTCATTTCAGACATGAATGCCTTATCAGTTAGACTGAATGCTTTCCCTCTCGTCTTGACAGGCTCAATTGCTTTGACTCCAGAAGCAGGAGAGGGAATATCTTTTGAAGACTATATTTGTTATTTCACTGTGCTTTTGTTGGAGGGCCCTGATGTTGAAATTCCAAAGCATCTTAGCTCAACTTCATAAAGTTTGCTGATCAATAATAGCTGAGTTGTATCAATTTTTCCTATTGTTTTTGGCTCAAAAATGGCTTTAAATTAATGTTTCTATAATGGTTTAAGAGTGTAGTTTGGTGGTTGAATTGAAAAATTTGGAATCTTGGGGAACATTATTTCTGTCTTGACTTGAGCTGATTTATTTTATACTGAAAATTATATTTATCTGTCAGTCTTAGTGATACCGTCTCCAAACTTAAAAGTATTTTCACTCAGCTTAATAGTAGGGCAAACCGCAGTTGCCTTTAATTGAACAATCATAGGCTCATCTTCCTATACATTCAACAGTATGCTGTATTAATGAATATTTTCAGGCTTAAAATCAGCTGAGTTTTTCATTGAGTTGATAGCTCCTTCTTGTTCAGCAGGAGTCAGAGCATAGTTGTTTGTGAATATTTTGTCTTTGTAGGTAATCCTACTTTTGCAAATTATTTTGACTTAAAATTAGCCAAATGCATCTACGTCGCCGCTTTGGGGTTCGATAAACATTGTTCTCTCACACTGTTAATTACCGATCTCGGTTGGGGTCTGCACCAATGCAAATTATTAAATGTTAGACAAGTAGCCCTTTCTAAAGAATGTTTTGAATTTCATTTTCTTAGGACTGTTATTAACAATGAATGCCCGGATTACAGACTCTTGCCCTGTGAAGAGTGTTCCAAAATCAAACATAGTTGTTTGGTTACCTTTATCATCGACGATAAATCTGGCGAATTCAACAGCAGTCGCGTGAACATCAATCGTATCCTTGACTAAAATGGAGTCTGATTTTAGATTAATGACTCCTTTGAATAGACCAGCTTCAGCAGGCTTATATTTTACAATAAGCTTTTATTCCTTCATGGCAGGTATTTTCAGTATTTTTGGTTCAACTGAAAGCATCGCACCGTGGTTATGAGAAAACTAAACAACACTATGAGCTTTGCCTGAATTCTTTATTGAAATTGTTTCGACATGCTCTTTGCCCAGCTTAAGAAAGCCCATGTTTACAAAGGGCTCAAATAAGATTTGGCTCTCTGTTTTATAGACTCGGACTGGTAACTCCATGGTGGAGCCATCTTCACTTACAATTTTAATAGTCTAAGTTTCATTCTTGAGCTCCTTGCATTAATATTTAACTTTGGCAGTCATAGATAGCCCAGGAGCAATCTATGGCTGTTTGGTGTAGATGACTTTGAAGTTAAGGTTGGTGGGCTCCATGATACGAATACGAGCTGCTTTGGTTGTGAGGTTACGAATTTCAACCGTGATCTCGTAATACTGATTCACCTCAATTTACTTGAACACAACCTCAGAGGGAATGATCTACAGAGGTTGATTTTTGCTAAGTAGAGCCTTCTCATGGGTTGAGTTCGATTTTGCCCTGTTTGAGACACTTCTTAGTTTCGAGTTATTCATGTATGCTAACTATAATTATATGTTACACAAAATAATTTTTCATAACTGACTGGCCTCCACTTGCTCGCGTTATCCTCTGTCTTAAAATTTATCATTTCTAAAGGTAGCGATGTGAACAAACTGCTATGATTGCTGTTTGAAATTTTATAATATTTATGAAAGTCTTTGATAAACTCAAGAATTATGAACTTTCTTTGATATAAATAACTTCTTAAGAACTCAATTGATTTATTATTAACCGTATTTTGTCTGTTCAAATTAAATAAATATTAATTTTTAGGACCATCATGTACAAGGTGGAAAAGATCATCGGCAAGAGGGAGTCCACTAAAAAGAAAGGTCTGCTAACACTTATTTAGGCAAATTCGAATACTTGGTTAAGTGGGAAGGCTGGGATGCTAAAGATTCCACCTGGGAGCCTGAGAAACATTTAGAGTTTGTGATGGACTTGATCAATGAGTATTAGAGGACTGCTTCAGCAGCCACTATTCACAAAATGGACAGTGAGTCACTCAGTAGCATGCTTATTATTTAATAAGCCGAATCTGAAAACTCCAAAATTGCGGGAACAAAAAGTAATCTCATTTTTTAAAATTAAGAGTCAAACAGGAAAAAACAAGTGTAAGTTCATAATGAGCCTTCAGAACCACAGCAGAGGATTAATAAATCGAAAACAAACAAGAAATAAAAGTTAACGGCTTCTAATAGTATTTGTTCAGCAGCTGCCATCAGGGAGAGCAAAAAGACTGCTAATCTAAGCATAGGTGAGGCCACAACCGCCAGCCAGCCATAAGTTCTCAAGAAAAAGTAGGGCATGAAGATTTTGGGAATGAAGAAGGAAGGATCTGATTTTTGGTACTACGTGATGGAGCCAGAAGGAGCACAGAACTGGGTAATCCGGGACTACATGATCGAACACTACCCAGTGACTTTGTGCGAGTTTTATGAGGAAAGGATTGTGTTCAATTCAGCATGACTATCATTTATACTTTAATGTCTATAACTTATACTCGACATATCCCTTCTTGTAGCTACACGCAGGCAATCAGAGACAGTAATATTAACTAACGACTGAAGACTGCGAATCATAGATTTATTTTCTTTGCCAAATGATTGATAAAAAAACACGGGCTGCTAGAGACAAGGTTTGATAGAGTGCAAAGAGCGAGATCAGTAAGTTGGAAGTTTATAATCATTATCATAAACTCATCAGAAGAATCATCATATGAAGAGTGGCCCAAAATATTTATTTATTATAATGCACTTTAATATATTGTAAAATATTGTCTGCAGTCCTGTAATATAGTGAATATATGTAAGTTTATCTCTTTATTATAGCTGATCAAGTTAAACTATGAGTTATTTATTGCACTTTTTGATAAAATTTTTGACATTTCGACATAAAATTTACTTCGCCATTCGAAGACTCTAGCAAATGTTGTTGAAAGAAGGGGATGTTTTTACTGATAGGCTTTATTGCCTCTGCAATTATAATAATCGGCTAGAATCAATGAAGAGAAAAACACAAAAAGCGTTGATGATAGAATAGTACGGAGGCAAAATTGTACCTAAGGAGGTCCCCATGCCATAATTAGATGATGGATAGGTCCTCATAAAAGTTGACGCTTCTACTATTAACCCTTCCGATCACCTTCTCATGGACGGAGCTTGTTTCGAGAGACCACTACCTTCCATCTGTGGCATCGAAGGTACAGGAGTAGTTGTCGATGCCATGGGTGAGCTAGCTAGACTTTGGATTGGAGTTAGAGTCAGTTTTATCTCCCCTTCCTACGGTTCTTGGGTAGAGTATAGCGTTGCTACTCCTCATTAAATATTTGAAATAGATGACGATATTCCAGTAAGCAGTTCGGCCTGCGGTTTGATAAATCCATTAACTGCCATTGGATTTGTGTAACGTTTTCGAGCAACAAAGTGTAAATTCGGTATGATAAATACTGCAGCAGCTTCTTCACTCGGGCGAATGCTAATAAAATTATGCATGAGTTAAAATATTCCTTTACTGAACATCGTCCGCCGTGAAGAACATCGCGAGATATTGTAAAAAGCGGGAGCCAAGCATATCATCGTAACTACAAACGGTTGGGAGAAGGAGTATAAGTAGTTTATAGAAAAATATAAATTTGATTGTCTGTTTGATGCCTTGGGAGGAGGATCAGTGAGCTAGGCTCTTATCGCAGGACTACTTCCAAACTCCCGAGTGTACATTTACGGAGCCCTGGAAGGTAAGCCGATTGTTGTCTCCAGTGCACTTCAATACCTACGGGGGCTGTCAATTGAAGGATTTCTAATATTTTCTTGGTGGGGTAAGTGTAGCGAATAGTTTCAAGAAGAAGTGCGAGGCAAACTCAACACGTATTTGATGAAAGAATTATCGACTCATGTTGTAAAGGAAATATACTTCGAATAAATTGATGAAGGCATTGATTTGTCCATAAAAAAGTGTTCGGAAGGCAAAGTTATACTTCGCATGAATAAAGATTGAAATATATAACTTATATTTATGTACATCATTTCGCTCTCTTTTGTTATAAAAATTTATGATATAGTAATAAGATTCAGTTTAGTCAAACTAAGACGTTGGTGAAGACTACAACTCTTACTTATAGCAAGTGCGCTCATTGCCTAAGAATCATCCCTCAACAGTGCCGCCTGAGATTCTGCAGTTAATAAAAGGCATTAAGTAACTTAAAGAAAGCGACATTATGGACAAATTTAGTCTTCCTGCTTCGAAGCTTGTGCCTAAAAAAGTGTGCGCTAAACTATTAAAACCCGGAGATATGATCGTGGAGTGCTACAATTGCCGGTTCGATCACAGCTGCATCGTATGTTATTAATGCTTCCAAAATGGCAACCATTAGGGTCATAAGTTTGTTGTCAGGAATGCTGGAGGGGGCTGTTGTGACTGCGGAGATAAGTAAGCTTGGAAAGTATAAGGATTCTGCAAAAATCACTCCGGTACATTTAAATAGTTCTAAATCCCCGCAAAAGATGTTAAAAAAGCGGAATAAAAACTGCATGGTCTCTTTTACACCTACTTTTACCTAAAGCTGAAGGACAATCCAGAATTCGATCGTTTTGCCGTATGCTTAATAAACTATATGCGTAAACTGAACAATAATAATGTGTACTATAACAAGATGATAACGATGTGTCTCACAGCTAAGCTTATCTATCCTTTAAATTAATTATTAGATAAATGTACAGTACTATAAAATATTCTTAAATTCGTTATATCTGGTGTTCATTTGGCATAGTGGTTTGATGTTTTTGTTTCGATGTTTGCCTACTACCCTTTCAAGCTTGCTCTTATTACTTGCTATATTCAAAGATTTGGAGAAATTGTGGACGGTTCTGAAATTTCGTTTAAGTGCGCGGGTTCAATTGCATGCCAAATAATAACCAGCCATTAGCTTGTGTAAAGGTACTGCTAATCGAATGAAATCGGCATTGGTCAAGGCACTATAAGACCAACTTTATAATCCACAAGCTCAAGCTTAAAGGCTTTTCTAAAATACTATCTGAGAATGCTGTACGATTTGAACTACATACACAAGCTGACAGGCAAGGCCCCCTTAATATACTGGTCCATGCACATCTGCAGTAAGGAAGGACTGTCCAATATATTCGCATACTATGATTAGCTATACTTGTTGGCCAAACTACTTAGAGATAATGGGCTGGGAGAGTACTCTATCATGGTCTATTTTATTGATTTAGTCAGTCTCGAACATGAAATCATTGAGCTTTTTATCTACCTCATGAAGATAGTCAGAACAGACAAGGCTCTAATGCACATCATTATTAAGTTTCTGTGGAATAAATGCAAATTGTTTTCGGTATTACCAAGTCGTGCTTTCATATTCAGACCTTACGAACGATGCTTTGGATTGACATTATTTGCATATTTTTAATGCTCACTGACTGATATTCCACAGAAGAAAAGAGAATTGCTCAAAATACTTTAGCTGTAAAATGGGCAGTTCAATGAGTCTTGCTTTAAGATAATGCAGAAAGTATTCTAAACTTATTTATTTTATGGCAAAATAGTATCATAGCCAGGACTAAATCAATCACTGTATGGTTACTCATACTTCTATAAACTAAAATTTCATATGCTTTTCTCGACTGATGTGATGACACTAAAATTATTACTGTAATTATGCGAAAATAAGTTGATGGTTGATATCAAGTTTATCGCCTAAGTTAATTAGAATTCTGAATCATAGAAGAAAGAGAAGAGAGTTTATCTTAATAACATACTAGCTTTCATTCGATATTTGTACATGTTTGAGCTTAATTAAATATATTTGGCACTCGAAATGGAAGACAAATCATCACAGTACAATACTCAAATTGCATAGTTTTTGTTAAGATTCTTCAATGCGCACAAAGGTAGTGTATCAATCTAAAAAGTTAATAAGCTAATTGAAAAATTATTCTGCGGCAAAGCGGAGTATATCCAACAGTGGATCAAGTAGAACTGTCAAATCAACAAATAAAAGAAGCAACTTGACTTAATTGCTAAAGAAAATGATGGTAAAAGTCTCAATATTAACGATATATGGGAAAATACTTTGTCATAAACATTTTAATTCAGTGACCCATACAAATCTAAATAAGTCATTACAGGATACAACAAGTTTATATTTGAGTTATTCTGGCACGAGCTAACTATCAAAAGTTTAGCAACTAATGTTAAGCACTTGTATGAAGGTTAAAATAAATAAGGCATCGATTTGTTTCTATCAAACATTTTGCCCATATACGTTATGCTCGAAGATGACTCATCTTTAGCTATCACTTTCAAATAAAATGTTATTTTACTTAATTTATAAAAAATTCCTCTTGAAATTCGTAATAGAATTATCGAGTCGAGCCAGTCCATGATTCAAATATCAAAAAATAAATCAGAGTAAGGTGAATAACAGGATAAAAAAAGAAGACAAACTCAGCTATAATTGAAGGCAAAGAAGATGTAAAAAATGAAGGCTAAACAACAGAATTTTTTACATAACATGCAAATGCAATCAGAATAAGCTATCCCCTCCACTCTAGACCTCAATAGAAAGAGCTCATAGAAAAACTGTGATTAATCATAATACGCGGATGTGTGCTGTATCTGCAAGAATGACAATCCTTCCAAGTTTGTAATTTTGGTAAAAGTAGAAGTTCGAAATTTTGAAAAACTTATGAAACTGGGCCCAGGAGTCAATTGCGTAACATTTACTTCATGCTTCCATAAATTCGATTTAGAATGCATTTTGAAATTAGAAGGCTTAAAAATTGTAAATTTTTCACTTAGGTGTCCCTTATGCAAAAGTGCAGCCTCCGTTATAATGCCTGTGGACTCAAAAAATATGACAGATGTCTCTATGGTCAGCGTATAAAATCAAATATTTACTCTTTTGTTGGAGAGGCTTCCATAATCTGAGGAGTTTGACCATTGGGCACACTAATAATTCATACGTGGGTTTTATAACTATTTTCTGTTTTGTTATGCGGGAGCAAGAAATTGCCAAGATAAACGATTGAAAATATATCAAATGATGGTTTAGCATTGCTTAAATACAATAAATATTAAAGATCTGCTTGAGCTTTAATAAAGGACAATCAAAAACTATGGTAATGAAGCACATAAAAGAGGCATGAAGTCATATTAGAAGAAAGAATAACAATATAGACTTAAAGAGAAATTAATTTAAGAAAAGATGAAAAACCAATAAGAAGAAAGTTCTGAATTAGATCAAAGTAAAAGCAAAAGAATTAGACAGAAACAAAAAAAGAAAGCAGCGATTGTTGAAAAATAATTTAAAAAGTAAAACAATTAAAAACAGTAGTAGTCGATAGTTATATCTAGTGCTCTATAATAACATGTAGGAAGAAGGCACAATTTATTTAAAATATTCGTAAATTTATTTTTTGAATACTTGAGAAGCAGAATAGAGGAGAATAAAATGAAATAATAGTCCTCCACAAAGCAAAAATAAGAAATTGAATCAATGAATTAGTTAGTACCTTTCATGCACGTTTGCATTAAAGTACTTTTTGCATAATAGCTTACACCAAAATAATAACTTATTCTTTTGTAATGGAAACGCTCATAAAATTTACACGTAATAAGAAACTTACCACGAAGGTACATTGAACTAGCCAATCAAAAATGCACTGAATGTGAAAAAATAAGTCCGACCACAGTCCTCTGCTTAATGTGTGAGTGGGTGGGTTGTCAAAAGTGTGAAAATGGAACACTTAAAGCACACAATAATGAACATGGTGGAGTTATTGCTTGCATGGAACTAAGGAATTCATAAGCCTATTACTATTCAGATCTGGGAGTGAAGTTGATTGATAGACTCTATGTGAATGACTGGGGACATTCATTAGTCAATAACACTAAATGGGAATAGTTCGAGCTTAATAGTAGTAAACTGTTGGAAATTTAAAGTACTCTGCTGCAAGATAAGCCCATAAACTTCATTAAAAGGCAGTGATCTATACTCATCTTTAGTGTGTATAACTTTAATAAATTATAACTATTGATTTCTGCACGAATGTACCCTTCATTCATATTCATTCGACACGGATAATCGCTCCACAATGAAAGAACTAAGCAAGCAGTCAGCAAATATTCTCCATTAAGCAATATGGACGGTTCTAAAATTAACTTCAAAGACACAGCAGAATATAGATAAATCAAATTCGACCCCTACTTGATCGACGAAGGAATTACAAAGCAAGGAGAAAATGAAGCTCTACAAGCTAAAAAATGTATAAATTTGGATCACATCGATCTGGTAGTAGTCTCACCCCTTAGGCGAGCTCTAGAAACATGCGATATTATATTTGGAGAGTGCAAAAATGTGAAAATATTCGTCGAGCCTTTACTAACTTAGTTATTAGGATCGTCTGTTGACATCGGTAGCAAACTCAACTAGTTGAGAGAAAGATACAAGCATAAGTTTAACTTTGATAGAATACCTTAAACCAATCAAGAGCAGTGGTATTTAAATTGGGTACTAAGTGAACAAAATCGAAAAGAAGTACTGTAAATAGCTGAATCCCGTAAAATAGACGTCAGTTTAGCCACTCTTTAACTAATGAAGACAAGACCTGTGTAAACAAACTTAGAGATGGAAGCAAGAGCAAAGAAACTCAAGTAGCAATTAGTGCAGTACAAAATACAGTCGAAAAAGAAAATTGCAATTATAGGGCATGCTGGAGTCATTAAATTCATCACTGCTACAGGGTTCTTCCAGGATGGATACCCCATTAATGGTATCACTTTGAACAACGGGGAGGTCAAGTAGATCCCAATAATAATATAGGGGTTCAAATTTTAAGATGAAGATTTAGTACCATTCTGTAAAATTAGGTGATTTGCTATTTAGTCATTTTGTAATATTGAGTTAAAGTTAATAATAACTAAATCTTATCCATATCAATAATGATCGACAAGGACGACGAAGTTATCCGTACTGAAATACAGTAAGTTCAGCTTAATTGGACAACTGGTATCTAAAAGACTATTGTCGCATTCCTTAACAACGAAGAAGCAAAATCTCATTTCGGCAAGGTGACAGTAAAAGCCAAAATAGATACATAAGAGAGGATGAAATCGGACCAGAAGAAATAGAAAATATAAATGCAGACGCTTAAGCTTGAGATAGAATCTTCAGCAAAGAAGAATAAAGTATTTACAAGCGCATTGCCAATTAATAGAGGAATTAAGAAAGCTGATTCAAAAATTCACTTCCTATTGTAAATCACAGACAAAAAGTCTTTACTAACAATCGCGGATGACTACTGTGATTTCGCTATGAACATAAAGGGCAAAAATCAAGTATCAATAACAGAAGCTGTTGAAATTCAGAAGCGTAAGATGGACAGAAGACGCAAAAACAGTCAAGACGAAGCACCATAACATAATGACCCTGATTTCAAGGGTGAATAATAAGAAGAAGATGACTGAAACTTTCTGATGCTGTATGTGGATAGAGTAAAATAATTATTATTAACGGATGAATATATACTTGTACGGGAGCAAGAAATAAGCAACTAAGTAATACTCGACCAATGCAGTGGAGAACAGTGGCCGCTCCAGCAGAGTGTTCCAGCAGTACCGCAGCACTTAAAGCGGAAGTGATACAGCAAGAACCAAAGTATGTAATTTGAACGATGAGGAGAAAAGAATTAAGAGATAGCATAGTGCTCTTTACCGGCAGTCAACAAGTGAGTCGTCGTTGTTCTAAAAAGGAGTCAAAAAGATAGCTCCTAGCCAGTCATAAGCACAAACAAGCAGAGAGAACTCGATTCGCAGGTCATATCATAACAAATAATCTGTAATAGCGCCAAGTACTGGAGTAGATAATAAGCTTTGCTAAGGAGGTAATGCTGATTATACTTTAGGTGTGCGTAAGATTTATTTGTACGACCAAAGGAAACAATCCAACCCTAACCGGTCATCGGAAAGTAGGAAAAAGTTTGTACAAAGTAATAATAAATAATCTGAATAAAAAGATGGATGCGGAGTATTTTTACTAAAGAAGCTACCAACTCATAAAAATTGCGCCACTTAATGGCACAATCAAATGGCAGTCGTGCAGTTAAAAAGAAAATAAAATTTGACCAATAAGGAAAATGTAGTCAACTAGCTAGCGGAGAAACTGAAGAAAAAGAGCTATAAGGATGCAGCATAGAATTTAAAAAACTGCTCTAATTTTACATCAGTTGAGGGCGGTATAACATTAAAGGAAGGTGTCAATTCAAATAGTAAGGGTATAGATTTCAAGCAGGACTACTATACAAAGCAGTCAAGAGTTCATTTGAGCAGCGGAAATACAAGTAGGTACAGCAAACATAAATGATGTCTTAATTTATATTATATTTTTGCGATGTTATTATTTATTAATGAGTTTAAGAACTGAAATCAAGGACTTCTCACTAGTTGAGACCTCTGATGGTGAAAGAATGCGCTTTCTTAGATTAACTGGCTTTGGCTGTTGAAAAATTAAGAGAGAAAGAACTTGCTGTGATTCCCTGGCTTTTGCTAAAAGATTAATCCGCAACTCTGTTTGATTTCTTGGGTTCATTTCTGTTATTCTCAAGTTCGTTAAAGTAGAAGTCATTCTATCTTGAGTCAGGTTGTTTTTGCTTTTCGGGAATGAAATCTTCAATTGATAAGTTGTTCTCGGTATATTCTTTGGATTTTTATTGTAGGTCACGGATCTTTTCAACTTCAAGATGCTCAGCGTATTGAAGGTATAGATCGAATATCAACATTGTTACAATGCACACAGAAGATATTATTAAACCCAATGACATATTGGACAGGAAGATGAGCACTCCGTAACTAGTGAGACACAAGGCATGACTGACAATCCAAAATTTAGGAACAACCCACTTTTTGATTTTGAGCTTGTACTAATATGCGAGGATGGCTCCATCAACAACCACAAGTACAACAAAAAGTGCAACAGGGCTTAGGAAGAGTAGTCCCATAATGGTGGCTTTGATCATTATTCTTATTTAGTTGAAGCTGTTTTTCTGTGTAATGAACGATTTAATGGCTGTTACTAGTAGCAAAGTATATACAACAACGCTGAGAATGTAAAAAGAGCCACTTGCTGTAACAACGCTTGAAGGATTATACACCATGCCAACAATAGAAATAACCGAACTGAAAGCCAGTCCTGCTTGAAAAATGTTGTAAAAGTATGATCTAAACTGTTAAATTCTGTCGTAGGGCTGGTCGAACAAGCTCACATTTTCAGTGCCAGCTTTTCCTCTCTTGGCTAGTTGCAATGATTTATTTCTGTTCCTATAGGATACTATAAGCGTATATATGGTGAGTAGACCATAGACTCCTGCGAATATGATCAAAGCTGTCAGATAAGTGCTAGCAATGTTGAGGTTTTGATAAAACATTCGATAGGAATTAGGGGATGTGTCAGTCTGATCAGTAAGAGTATTTGAGAAAAACGTATTGAAGAAAGGCACGTCAATATAAGTAAAGCCATAACAATAGTCTATATAGCCGCCTAAAGAAGGATAAATTACCATAGCAGGTACTTTAGTGAATAGCACGTGTGGAATTATGTCTCCAGTATCCCTAGTCATGGGAATCACGCAACATATTTTGAGAAAGTAGCCGAATAACAACAGTCCCGTGACAGTCACTCCAAATAAGTAGAAGTAGTGCTTTTAATTAGCCACTACTGATTTATAGAATTCAGGATTGTTGAGCTTGTATTAAAGAGCGAGATCCTGGCCGCTTGTGTCAAAAGTGGGCAATATTTAGGTGATTGCTGCCTTCATCATGTTGAAGTTCACTTTTATGTTCAGCTCTTCCAGTGTAAGTAAGACTCTTCTTGTGAATTGCTTCACCATCGGCATTGAGTTTGCGCCATTACTGCTGTTTACTTAACCGAAGGGGTTGTTCGTGTAGAAGATTAGACTGTTTGAAGCATTAGATGAGCCCCACTCAGTGCCCAGTATAGTTAATGTTGTTTTATTATTAGGGGGAAGTATTAATTAAATTTTAGTGACTTGATTCCAGTTCTGTTAGATTTGTACAAATTTGGCAGCTGAAGAATATAATATGTGCTTTAGGTGAGTTGCATTTACGTACTCTGAAACAATTCTAATTTAAGTATATGTCTGTGGCGGTGTTCCTTTAACTTATACACATTGGCCACTCGACAAGGTAAAACTGCCTGAGCAAGTCTCACACAGAGCTGATGATGCGCAACTAAAACAGCCAGGAATTGTTGCACTACAAGACAGACACATCCCATTATTAAGGTAATAACCTGACGCACAAAATAGGCAAGTGCTGGCATCCTGACAGACTAGACACTGATTGATGCTGGTACATGAACTGCACTGCATAGCGTTCAAATAATAACCAGATTCACATAGTAAGCATTGAGCTTGATTTAAGCATAAGGAGCATCCTGGTAGTAAGTTATTGCATAGGATACAGTCTCCGCCTACTGATGATGCATTGTAGAAATAGTTGGTCTTGCAGGTCTGGCATCGAGTGCTTGTGCAGATATCACAGCCTGTGAATAGTGAGGAGCAGAGCAAGCACGTACCATTAGCACTTAAGTAGTATCCAGTTTTGCATAGTATGCAACTATTAAGAGCACTGCAGGAAAGACACCCGAAGTTCATGGACTAGCACAAACTGCAAGTTGTCCCAGTGCGGTAGTATAAATTCTCACATGACAAGCAGGTTGTGCCCGTGGGTGAACAGACCTAACATCCTAATATGTTACACACCTGACAGGTACCAGCAGCTGGTAAGTAGTAACCAGATTCACATTGCAAACAGCTGGTATTATTGCAGAGAATGCAAGCCTGATGAATAGTTGTGCACTTGGTACAAGCTCCTGATGACAGGTATGAGCCAGAGTCGCAGCGTAGACATACTGCTGAGTTGCAGACTCCACAGTCAGGGTACTGAACAGAACATAATTGACACTGTGCTGAGGTGTTGAAGAAGTAACCTACCATGCAGGTAGTACATACTGAAGTGACTGGATTGCATGTAGCGCATCCAACTGTAGAACAGGATTGGCATTTGTTAGTGCCATTGATAAAATAGCCCAAATCACATGACACACATACTGTGCTTGAAGAACATACTGCACAGCCTTGCATAGCAGTACGACATAGTGGGCAAGAAGTTGATGAAGCTAAATAATAGCCTACTTGACAGCTCAGACAACCACTTGCTAAAGTACAGCTCTGACAGCCAAATACATATTGATCACACTCCTTGCATACTCCAGATACGAGTACGAACCCTGCACTACAGAAGATACAAGTGGTAGCAGTGTTGCAGGTGTAGCAGCCCTCCATACATTTAGAGCAAACATTTGCTGCACTTGGATAGTACCCGCTGAGACACTTATCACAGACTGTTGCACTGGCGCACTTTTCACAGTTAGCCATCGCAGTGGAGCAGTTCAAACAAGACAGTTTGTTAGTAGCGAGATAGAAACCCACAACACACAATGAGCATAATCCTGCATTATTGCAATTGAGGCAGTTGGTTATACCACTGGCGCATGTGGTACATGCTCCCCCATTGAACTGGTAGTACTATATACAGCCAAAACATGCGGTAGAATTACAAGCCAGACAGTTAGGAAACAGTGTGCCACATGAGACACAAACATTAGTGCCATCCAGTGCATATCCAGGAACACAAGATTTGCATGTAGTCAAGGACGTGCAGATCGAGCAGGCAGTAGGGCAACGGGTGCATGTGCTAGTCGTGTAGAGATAGCCTAACTCGCACGATAGGCATCCCGCTGCATTACAGGTTGTGCATGGAGACACACACATTGTACACGACAGAGAGTTAGAAGCTAACTGGTAGCCGAGACTACAGTCCACACAATGTGTTGAGTTAAGACAGCTATTGCAGTTTGAGATCTGGCTGGAGCATAATAAGCAAGATGTGCCTGATAAATAGTACTCATCCCCGCATGATAAGCACTGGCTACTTGAAGTACAAGTTTTGCAATTTCCAGAGCATGCTGTACATGTGTTAGATGCTGTGATGTAATACTCGACTTGGCACTGAGAGCAGAAAGTTGAATTCTCGCATACAAGACAGCCCGTAGGGCATGGGTTGCAGACACCAGTAACTAAGTAATATGCTTGAGCACAATGCTCGCAGACTGTTACTGAGTTCTTTTGGTAAATTTAACAGCTGGTTACAGATGCAGAGAGTAAGCAACTAGTGCCAGACAAATAGAAATTTCTTTCGCAAACCTGGCATGTTGACAGTGTGCAAATAGCGCAGTGACTGGTAGTGTTGAGACAGTTGAGGCAAGTATTGGTAGCTGAAATATATTGTCCAAGCGGGCATGCTAAACAAGCACCAGTTACTGGATGACACCTCGTGCATCCCGTACATCTGGTGCATGTATTAGTTCCTGACATCCAGAAATCCAACATACAAGTGGTACAATTAGTAGCTGATACACTGCAGGTTAGACATGGAGCAGAGCACACTGTACAAGTACCACCCGACAGATAAGTAGTTGGGATGCAATCTAAACAAGTTCCGGCCTCAGTGCATGCCTCACAATACTGATTACATTTGACACAAGTAGTGCCACTGAGTTTGTATTCCTGAGCGCAACCAATACAAACATTGCTACTCGTGCAGTGGTCGCATCCAGTTGAGCAAGCCAGGCATTGAGCTTGAGAGGCATAATAGCCTTGAGTACACTGTCGACAATAAAGCGTTGAACCAGTAGGAGAAGATACATTGACTTCTAGTGCACAGCTCAAACAATTTGTGATCGAAAGCTTACAATCAGCACAGGTACTGCTGGCGGTAAGGTAAAAAAAGGATGAGCACTTCAGACAGGTTCCATTGTCTAAGCACTGTTCGCAGTTGGGGACAAGACTATCACAGTTAGTGCACGCGTTAGGAGCACTCAAGTAATAATTAGGGTCACAAGACAGACACACAGTACTACTTTTGCAGGTCTGGCATCCGTTGATAGCATAATCGCATATCTTGCATGTGTTTGTGGCTGTGTTTAAGTAGTAGCCAAGGTTGCACGTATAACAGACTGTGGAATTAAGACATGAGGTGCAGCCTATTATGTCTGCACTGCACATTCTACAAGCGGTGACATTAAAGTAGAACCCATAAGGACATGAGTTCATACACACTCTGGCATAAATAGGGATCACTCCATCTACACGACCAACTGCAATGAAGTTGCTGTCGTCAGAAACACGCACTGAGTTCACATCAGCACCGGTCACGTATCTTTGTTAAAGGGGAGCTGGCGCAGTGGTGCCTGTCATTGTTAAGATGTAAATGTTACCAGACTTGCCTGCTGTGACCGCGAATGTGGAATCAAGGGCATATGAGACTGCCCATTACTCGTCGCCTCCATTGTATGCTGTACGAATGGCGCCACCACTTGTTGTGTCCATTTCATAAAGTTTGTTATCAGTGCACGCACCATACAAGAAAACATCAGAGTACGCCCTAAAATCTACATCTTTAACTCCATTCTTGGATTGTGTACTTTGGATACTACCCCATGATCTTAGGATGCGCATGTTGTTATCAGTACCAGAAATTCCTACTTTGCCACTAGATGCATATTTACAGGAAACTATACTTTTAGTGTTGTCTATGGCAGTCCTCCAATCAGTTGTGGCAGAAAATGGCGATATTGTCCTTTGATTTACATAGCCATCGCTCCCGCATGTCACGATTTTCGTGTTGTCATAGCTGAAGTCTAGCTCATTGATTGTTGTTGAACTGGAAGCGTGGCCTGCGCTAAATGACATGTTAAGGGTAAAAGAAGGAACATTGTAGATACGAATAGTGTCAGAGCCCATCTGTCCGACTCCGAGCCAATTCCCATTTTTGCTAAACTTGGCAGTGTATACATCGTTGCTGAGGGTATCAGACCACACTACATTGGAAGTCGCAAAGCTGATGACAGAAAGCTTACCGGAAGCAGCAGCCGTCACAATGTAGCTGCCATCAGGAGACCAATCGATCTCAAAGATTTGATTACCATTAGGTTCATAGTAAGTTGCAAATAAGCACCACTGAGATGAGAACTATAGCTGGGTAAGCAATAACACGAGCTGCAGAAAGAGGTTGCTGAAGCCCATACCTGTATTGTAATAAATATGACAGCAATTGACGATGAAATAAATTATTATCATCAACCAATTTCATGCACTCAGGATTGTTCATACTTGTTGCTTGCAATATTCGACAGTTTCATCACTATTAGGGAATTGTGTTCCTTAACTGTCTAAATAGCATATAAAATTCAATATTTGCGCTAAGAATAATTGTATTTTGCAAAAAGGACTATAAATTAATAAATCATATGAAAAATAGAGATATATGAACTTAGGTAATAATAAGGGTAGTCATACCATATATTCTTTCTATATTACAAAATAAGATATGATATTACTGCAATTAGTCCCATTTGAATTGATTGATTTAATGTGATAATAGTAATCTTAAAATATCTCGTAATTATTCTGTGAATAGGCCATTCTATCGAGTTGATCATATAATAAATTCTCGTTTTATTTTGCAATGAGTCGGCCAGAGTACGAAGACGCTAAGGTCAACGAGGAAATACAAAGAATATTCAGCTGTGTTGTACTGCATGAACGCCTCAGCGAAACCGTACATTCTTTCTTATATAGGCTGTAGAAAAGGCCAAATAATTAATGATGATGGACCTCAAATAGACAGTAGCCGCAGCCCTTGACAAATCTATAAAGAGGGAAGGTACTTCATCTTAGCTAGAAACGCGTGATTTGCTTTCGGTAGTCGAATCAAAAGGTGACATTTACAAGTTTAAGATTGTGCGTGCTCTTTTGATCAACAAAGCTCGCAAGAAGATTGACGAGAAGCAGAATAAAGACATGAAGTCTCTCAAACAAGAGTAATACGATTTTCAAGACGATTGATTTTATTATTTGTACATAAGAGCGTTTTGTCTACTTCTAATTGCGCCAACCTAAACTAATTATTAATATTATGAGCAAGTTCCAACCTAATTTAGGTCGACATCTCTCAGACAGCAGCGATGCATAATAAAATGAGCAACTTGATGATTAACGTTAGAGATAAGATGAAAATTAAGAAGAAGCTCCACCATAGTCAGATGAAGATGTAGATTATGAAGACATCTTTTAACAAGCTAGGAGATAGGAAGTTTTAGTTACTATTAATCAGGATGCCAGTCAAGATTCCAACCCTGAAAAGCATGAAGATTTAGATGCTATTTTGAATAAGAGAGCTAAAAGGGAAGAGAGAAATTAAGAAAATAAACAAAAAGATGAAATGAAAAGATTGAGACAACAAAATGCACTCTAATTTTTTAGAAAAGTGAAGGCACAAATTATCGTCAGTTTTCGAGATTCAACCATAAAAGCTTGCAACATAATCAAAAATTAATCAATTAATTTAGCAAAATTACTTTCTTGCTGTAGTATTCAAACAGTTCGATTCTATAAAGGTCTAAAGTAGAAGGCACCTAACATCATACCACGAAGATAGTTCATTTACGTCATAAGACAAATATTTATGTCAAATGCAGTCGAACTTAAAGACTAACTCAAATATTAATCTATTTGGAGTTTAGCACGAAATTTGAAGATTGGGTTTCGACAAATATTTTTCATTGACATTTCTAGTATGGACTTGGAATCTTTTTACAATCTTAAGTACATTGCTCCTAAAGGTAAGAAGAAGAAATATTCGAAAGAATTGGATATTTTGAAAAGTCGATTGCAGCGAAGAGCAGCTTAAGAAGAGATTCAAGATAAAAATTTTGTAAGTATTGAATAATACTCTTTTGATCCAAAGAAATTTAAGAATATGGAGGTCACAAGTCAATAATAATGTTCAATCACAGCATCTTTAAGTTCAAAAACATTTACTACTTAGTTCGACAAAGTAAAAGAACTTAGAAGAACATTTTAATAAAGTTACTGTCAGATTTATTGCCCTGAATAAAATAACTGGGAATTGTTTAACTTATAAATACTCTAGACTCAAAGCTATGATGAAGTAAAATCAAAAGTACTTGAAGGAAGAGCCGTACTTGGCTTTTATTCAGTGCGTATTTTCGATTTCCATGAAAATTATTCATCTCTGGCGAAGTAGCGAACAATGAACAATCTATAATTTCGTGACCTTACTCTCGAATTTTGTGACAAGTATGAACAAGTGATTAAAAGAAGGCATCGATTAGGGTGTAAAGGAATATATAAAGCATTCATCCGTGAATCCAACATCTTTAAAAGCTTAAAAGTATTATCTGATTTCGATCATCAATTAATCGAGCAATAAAATAAAAAGTAAATTGAATGGGCATTGAAAAATTTTCCGAAATCTGTAAAGTAAATGAGATTATCTGATTATTTTGTTACTCCTTCCCTCGTATAAAAGTACATGGTCTTAAAAGATGGTTCAAAACCGCTACCAGATATATAATTTCATGAATAAAAAGTCTACCTTAAGACAGATCTGCAGAAAGTCTCAAGCCGAATGGGATGGATTGATTAAGATCGAATGGTAAAGCAGGACTAAATTCCTTTAAAAACGACGGAAAATAAAAATAAAACTACAACAAAGCTGTACAAATTTAATCAAACAGAACCTTTTGCAATAAGAACAACAATTGATGGAGATTTGATTCTAGATTAAGACTACAGCAGCATTTACGTGCCTCCTAGTTTCGATATTCCAAAAGGCTATATTTTAATTAACGAAAATGTGTAATACCTTTGCAAAAGGAACAAATTTAAGTGCGCTAGAATAGTGCAAGGTTTCAGTCTTGCAGGTGGTCATGTTGTACCCAACAATATTGGATTTCTTATTTAGGAAAAGCACAAGGAATAAATTGAAAAGCTCTACCAGTAAAGACAAGAAAAGCTGAGACTAAAAAAATAATCAAGAAAATTATAGGGTGCTTTGAGCCTCTGGCGAAAACTATTTAAAAGTATAATAATCACTCAGCAAGTTCATCAAGGATGATATTTTATATAGCTCGAGTAAGTAATATAATATTATTTATTTAAAGTATGAATAATCAAGCTGCTGACAACGCTTCAAATTTCTTAAGGAGCAATCCTTTCTCCCATTTGACTTTATCATTTTCAGTCTTGTACTCGTATTACTTCTTTCTCATTTCCCTTTCTTTACTTGCTGATTCTTATAGAATTTTTTGAATTTTACGTTAAAATCCATTCTTCATTTTCTACATTTATTCAAGCAGGGCCTCTTCATATGTTCCAGCTGCTGGCTTTTTACTTAGGCTGAACTACGAACTCTTAAGTTGGTCTTCAGATGCTTTCAATCGAGTTTATAATTGGCTACAAGTCACTTTCATTTCAGACAGTTCTTGATTTAGCTTATTAAGTCTGCCATTAAGATCATTTATTTATGTTTTGTACTTGTCTTAAAGCTCAATAAATACATCTTTTGCAGTACCAATAGATCGTGTAGATTACATTTTCTAAATTTTCTATACCTTTTGCTCCACAGGCGCGAACTTCGGCTTGGATTGCTGCTATTTTTGGATGGTTTCTAAAAGCTCAGTTAATTTTAAGTTATCAGATCTGAGCTGTTCTATTATTTCAGCTGTGTCATCTCTAGGTCTGTTGAACCCTTTACTAGAGTTAACGCTTTGACTTCCTGCATTGATATTCGATCGCTTTAATTCGCTAATGACTTCAAATAATTCGATTTCTCGTTCGACTGCAATTTGTGATAGTTGAAAGCTACTAGGTAAGAATCCTCCCTTGCCAATAGCTTGAAGAATACGTTGACCATTGGCTGAGTGTTGAGTAATTCCTTCAAACATCTAGTCGTACTTGATGAATTGAACTATCTGCAACTCGGTCATCTTAGATGCTATGAGATCAATATGGCTTGCTATTTTCCACAGTTTCCTGAAGCCAGCTTAGTAGCTGTCTACACCCATTTGTTTTAATATTTTTCCATCATCGTCTTATTTCTCGGCCACAGTTTGAGCCTAGCGTAACCATTTCTTAAGGTTAAGAACATGACTCTTTTACAAAGAAGATTAACCTGTTCTAATTCGTTTGTCTTTGTCAAGTACATTAATTTGCTCCTGGATCACAGCGACTTCGGTCCGGATGTTGCTTGCGATGATTGGCTCACTCTGGCTGACGTCTACGATCCGCAGGAGCTCGCGAGTGTTGGAAAGCATGCCTGATGGAGGCCGAAGCAGACTACGCTTCTTGAAGCCTGTCGAACTATTCATAGAGAAACTTAAATATTTAAAATGATGTTATGTATGATTACCAAATCATTACGGACATAACTTACAGTCTACCGAAAATAAAATATCAATGGTAATATACGCTCTTGAAATTAAACACTGATCCAGGTGATACTTTTGCCAAATTTGCTTTGGATAGCCAATCATTATTCAGTTTGTAAAAGTTAGGCGATGGTCTTTTTTCGCTCTTTGGGCCTGTAAAAAACCTTTGACTTCTACCAAAGAAGTGGCTATCTTATTTTCCTTTCTGTAGCTTCATCCATTCAAAAGAGCCTTCTATATTTTTAGTCGTGTTTAAGAATTTCATATTTTTTTCGCAGTTTTCTTTTTATTTTCTAGGCTCCCCACGAGCTTTCTTGAACAGTTTAGGTCCAGAGACATGACTTGTCGTCGATAGGTTATACATGCCGACTCCCGGCGAAATTGATGCTAAATATTAAACTTATGTCAAATAATGGGATTTTGGTGAAGGGTTTTTCTCTCTTTTACTCAATGATGAAGCTGATTTTGACTGATTATTAGCTGACTTCGGTCTTTTGAAGTAGGCTCCAGGTCCTGGAAGATTTTCCTTCTCGCATCTTTATTTCACTTCTGCGCTCATGGTCAATCTTTTTGCTTTGTCCATTTTACCTGACTCTGGTCTCAAGCAATTGGTTGAGTAATTGTACTGGTTTGGACTAGGTATTCTTTTCTTTGCTTTCTGTAAATCATCGAGGTAGTTCTTTTTTGTGCAAAACAATGAGCCAGAATCGACATGAGAGGTCGAATTGTGTGTATATTTCTTCGGCAGCATATACTTGAAAGATTACCAGTCGTAATTTCTCTCCTTGATGTTGTAGAGCTCTTGGACTGTGAAGTTACTACTAGCAGGGCATAAATTCTATTTTTCCATTTGAATGATTATAGAAAATTAGAAGAGCATAAATTCATATAAAATGTAGGCAAATTATAAGCAATGAGAATTAAATCAAATGATGTCACAGATCCATGAAATAGTTAAGGTGACAAAAAAGTGTACAAGTAGAGCTATCTTAGTGCCGAGACCTTCTTCTTTGAACATATCACGAGCATAACCGTTAAGCTACAGTTTCTAAAGTAAAGAGGCAATTTACGCAGAAGTATGTGTCACTGATTAGCAAGTAGACCAATCCCACGAGATGGAAGTATGGAATTGAAAGGTTAGTTAAAGCTAAGATTATTGTCAGCAGAGATAGTGGCACAAATCGATAGCTTACCAAAGAAGCCAACTCAAGATATCCGATGTTGAGGTTGGAAATCACGTTTTAAGTGCATTTGGCAACTACAACTTCAGCGAAACTCAAAAGTAAAATCCATAACATTTTCTTACCCATCCTCGGTTCGAAGCTATATTTAATTTTGATGTTACTGTTAGGTATGGATTCCCTCAACGATCGTTGAAAATAAAATGAGAGTAGTGAAGCTGATGATAGGAATGTACAATTCTAGTTTTTTGACTTAATCGCTACATAGACATATAATTACTCCCACTCGAAAGTTTTAAAAGGTACGATCAGTTTAAGCAATTTCTTCTTGACAAGATCAGTGTTAACATCAAAATAAGATCGTATCTCAGGAGTGAACACTTTACTCAGTAAGCCGCTGTATCGATTGATGTCGATGCTGTATAAGGAGCGTTGTACTAGTTTGACATCTGGCGGATTCCTATCTGAGCCACTGGGTTGTTTATTAGGTTCTGCACGTCGTTTATTGGGTTGCTGTTGGTCATTTTGTCTGCTTAATATTATAATCAATGCGTGTCAAATCAATAGAAAATAAGGCATTGCTAAACAGTATAATAACTCATAGTCAATATTATCGATAAAAAGGAAATGCTGCAGAGAAAACAAAGCGGACTGAATCTCAACTCATACAAAATTGACACTGATCAATTGCAAAATAGCCTGCGTGAACTCAGTGAAATGAAGTAGAGCATGGAAACCACCATCTCGCATTATAAGGAGAATGAGGATCAGCTTATGCTTTAAAATTAAAGACTTAAGTAAGAAATAGCAATGTAACTCATAAATTAATTAAAGGTTGCAGAAAAAGACCGAAAACAAGTCTGACTATTCTAATTTTCAGACAAAGATACTCAAACTTGAAGAGCAGCTGAAAGATCAAAAAAAGTAAACTGACAAATCAAGAAAAATGTACGATGCATAAAGAAGAAGCAAATAAATAATTGTAGCAGAGTATGAGGCTAAGCTAAAGAGTCAATTGACTGAGAGTAAAATTCAGAAAGATAATTATTAGCAGCGTATAGCAGCCCTCACAGTGTAACTTAAATAGTCTAAATTTCTGAATGAAATCAATGAAAGACATATAAAATAGCTTACTTAAATCAGCAAAAGCTAATTTATCCACAATCCTGTAAAAATAAATATGATGAACAAGAAGGATTCTGATAGTGATAACTTCAAAAGTGAATCTGACCCATAATACACACCGCGTTTGTATTCTAGAAACTCAATGCCAAACACAGATGATTACCAAAAGCCAGGAAGTTTGAAAATAGTAGAGGAGCCTAAACCAAAGTATACTATCAGTATGCCACCAAAAAGTCCAAGTAGTCGATAGTACAAAACCATAAAGCAAATATCATAAGAGAAGCAAGGTAACATAGGGATCGATAGTTATTCAACGGGTTACATGCCAAACATTTAAGATTAGTAAATTTTCCTCACTGCCAGTACATCATCATTAATTATAGTCAGAAAACTTTATCATGAAATTAAGGAAATGGGGCTGTCTCCCAATGAGATCAAAGTTTTGCCTCAGTTCAAGAAAATGGCAGCGATCGAATATCCATCAAGAAAGGATTTGTTGATGTTTTTCAAACAGTACTCAATATTTTACATAGATCGCCCATAGAGTAGACAAGCAAATAAAATGCATAGAGAAGCTGTAGATTTATTGAAAATGCAATAAAGAGCAGAAATGGTCAAGTTACTGGCAAACTGGTGACTGAAATCATCATTGCCCGTGTGCAAGACTACGAAAACAGTTCAAAACTTAATACAGACGATTTGGAAATATCAGGCATGACTCCCTCTATAAGCAAGGGGTCTAGTTATGGCCATCTGTCCAATGGATATGAAGAAAGATAATAGAGAGTAGCATATTCTTACCATAACACAAATAGTAGAGCTAGTATCCATGACAATATCAACTTCAATTTGGAATCAGAGCATAGTCACTTTTGAAAATTATTTATATATTTATTGAGTATAAGAATCAAACATAAAGGTTTATCGACATGGATTACTTTGAAATCGTGGATTGGTGTTTAAGTTGCAGCCTATGCAGTATTTTCAATGGAATTTTTTATTGAATTTTCCTTCTGCTTTCATCAGGCATTCGGAAGAAAGCATCAGCAATTTCATACTCAATTTTTTGTTCTTCTTAATCAAGATCGACATCATTCAATTACTCATCCATTTTGAATTGGCTTAGTGCTTTATCGAGTATATCATCTCTATCCTTCCCTGGCTCTTCGTTAAGTTTCCTTTTGGTGCTGTTGCCAACAATTGATAGTTAACTTTTAGTTCCACTTAAATCTTGCCCGTAGTTAAATATCATGTTTATAGTACCCACATCTTCAAGCGTGGTGGCTGCTTTGCCTTTGATGACTTTATCATAGAACTCTGCTATTTTTCTTGATTTGCGAACCTACTCAATGGAGGGCGGCTCAGTTAAATACAAGCAAATATTTTACTTATCGCTGATCAAATACTAAATAACTTTCTCGAAGTGTTGTATTTTCTTAAACATCAGGGTGACAGCAAGTTGATGATTAGCCTATTCTCTTGTCTCAGCGATTTCCTTGCAATTTTTCCAATTAGGTTCAATGCATGTGAGAATTCTGATCCACTCATAGACAGAGTACTTAACATAGACGAGAAAACTAAAGTCGTGTTCTTTCACTTTAGACCCATCTTGAGAATAGTTGAATGCGCCTTCGCCTACCATAAGTTCATACCTATATTGATTGAAGTTGAGCATGAAAATGGACAGTGCTGTAATAATAATACCGAACAGACCCCCAGCATAAGAGAGAATTTAATCGACTTTGCCGATGGAGCGATCAATAGCGATGGATGAAGTAGAAACTGCAAAGAAAATGTTGATGTTCTCGAAATACACTATGGACTCGAAGTTCTATGATAAAATTCTATCCAATTTGTAGCCTTTATCTAGTGTTGATTCAGAGAATGGTAAAATACTAGTGTCAGTTGTAATATTATAGGGCGAAAGATACACAATGGATTCAGTGCCTCTGTTTATAGTGAAGGTGGATCGCACTACATCCATGTACTTTATAGTCTCATTTCTATTCGTTGGGTTGAAGCCAGTGTTGATGAATACAGTGTCACAGGTAAAATATTTTTTAGTTCTGATCCAATACTAATTTATAATGTTGATTTAATCTGTACTCGCGCAGTTTGCAAACATGGGTGTGTCGTCTTGGTTGAGTCTATTGCAGTTGCTTAGAGTAACTGATAGCAGTTTATATACCTAATTACTAGGTTGATTAATACCGAAATTTTGTCCTGGCTTTATACATATTTTGTTACTCACATTGAAACTGTTAAAATAAGTCTTAGCATCACTGCCTAAGTCTGACCAATACTCCAGCTGGCAGTAATCACTTTCCAATTCCCTAAAACTTAAGAACTAAGTGCCATTCATTGTAATTTAATAAAACTTGATCCTCATGTACTGGGATGAATTTTTAATATTGACTCCCTCGACCCCGATCCCAACCATAAATTCATCAATTTAGATGGAAGAATCCAGAATATTGGCTTCACTCTGCACTGCTTGAATTTTCTGCCACTGAGTCACCTGCGCGAACTGGGCTATGAACAGGTACATAAAGCCAACTATCACCAGTAAAGAAAGCACTCCCCCGCATGTGTTTGTGGTCTCCGGCTATGACTTAGCTCGCAAAGTAGGTAATGCGCTGAAAAGATCAAAAGAATTAAATACTTACTTAACTTTGCCGAGTGCTTTTGAAATGCTCATATATATTATGAATATATAGTAATTTATCAGGTACTGTCAGAAATATCTGGCGCTACTATTCCAGCTAATGTTATATGGTAATATGATGACTATGATCAATAAGATATCGGTAATATTAGTTATATCTGGCACAATGTTCGCCAAGTGTAAACAAAACGTACTCGCTCAGTTTTAGTCAATAAGGAGTCTGCCAAAGAACAGCTATGGCAAATCCTGTATCCTTGTACTTGATACCACAACTGCGCCTATTCTATCTAGTCTGTTGTCGCTAAAATAATTACTCTAAATTGGCATCAATGATCTATACAGGGCGGACAAAATCAAGAAACCCGACCCGACTGCTGTAGCCATATACTTCATTTCATGCAAGTCTCTACCCTCAATGTATAATGACTTCAACAGCAAGGAAATATAAAATAGCGAACAAAATGATGAAGACTCCGAACGTAGTGCAGTCGAAAAGAAAGATAAAATGGAGTCAATTGGATAAAACTCTCTTTTCTACAGTATTAATTTATTATTATGTGAACCAGCCTCGCAGTAAATTCTAAAGGAAATTAGTGAACAAGAAAATGTAATCGATAAAATGGCATCTTTTGGTGAACTGTACATCCCTTGCAAGTACGTGGGCGACAACATTGGTCTCGTTGCATTCTCCAAAGATCTGGAAGATTACGTCGATAGTCTTAGAAAGATGTCAAATATCAATTCCCATTTAATGCCTAAAGATAAATCCAAATAAGGCGAGAAGGTTAAGGAAAACTAGAAATATCAATAACATAGAAAAAGAGAGCACACGGCTCATTTCATTCACAAAAATAATCTTTCATGCTTGCCTGATGTACACACTTACGAACACAGCAAAGACAGCTCAAGTAAAGAACAACAAAGGTTTAAACAAATTGAACAGAATATAAAAAACTATGGAATTAAGCTATGTCAAACATTAGTTGCAGGGGTTAATGTCGGTATCAGCACTGTTGTCAAAGTAGTATGTCAAGATAATAAATTCAGCTCCAAAATTAAAGATAGCTTTGTTGCTTAACTTACCGACTATTTACAATCTAAATTCAATTAGTAAATTGAAGCTGACGAAGCCACTTCTATGAGCGGAGAGAAGGGATCACTCTTTAGAGCTGATGGAGATCAACCTGAAGCTAAATAAGTGACAGTCATAATTGCAGATAGAGACTGTGATATTTTGTCTCCGCTAGTTCGTAATTTTTATTACCTTCCTCTGTTAATGGATGTTTTCAATATGAAGGAGCCACCAGATCGCAAAATTACAATAATATCAAATAAAATTCAGCCTACTGTCATGGAGGCCGATGATAAGATTTTTAACCAGTACAAAAATATGATAATAAACGAAGTTTTTCAAAAGATTGATCAGAATTTACAAAATTACACCGCCAAAAGTAAGGCAGCTAAATTTCATAAAGAGAGTAGTGAAAAGAAGAAGGAAATTAACGGGTAACGGGAAATTTAAATGAAAGACAAAGCAATAAATTCTACCAAAGACATGCGCGATGTTATTAAAGAATTGCCAGAGTACAATAAAAACATAAAAAGTTATAAAGTCAATATCGAAGTACTCAACGCAATTGGAATCATAAACAAAGAGAGAAACTTATACGAAGAGGCTGAGTTCGAGCACTTGATTGTGACCGGTTTTGGTGGTGATAAGAAGCAGGTGAAGGATAAAAAGATATATGAAAAACTTTTAATATTTTTACAGGACCCAGCTATTAGCACTGAGGATAAATGCAGACTTATGGTGCTTAGCATTTGCTGTCTTGATATTGATAACTCAGAGCGCACCAATTTAATAAATAGATTGAGCAAAATAGAAAGTCATGGTGATATTGCTATGGCTTTATCAAAAATATCAAGCAAGGGGATTAAAAAATACCCGGTTCCCGGTTCTATGTAAAAATCAAAGGATGCTTTTATGGACCGGCATCAACCAACATTGTCCGCACTAGTTTAACAACTTCTTTCAAGCTCAGGACAGACGAAATTGAAATCCTTCAAAAGCTAGGAACTAAAGCCCTTAGTAATTTCAACAAAATTGAAACCCTCTGCAAAGGGATTAATGTCGAGACAGAAGCAAAAAAGTATTGAGTATCTAGTAAGCGTATGCGGAGGAATGGGGTATAACTAAATCAGTGACATTGAAAGAGTGGTACAGAGAGCGAACACTACTGGTAACTTAAAGGTCAGTTTTGTAACAGATTACATTTTTACTCCCAGTACATATCTGGCAGAATTGTGTACGTTGTTGTGAATAAATAAAAGTCACAGCAGCTTTCAAAATACTTCTTCATTAATGATTAATGCACATAATTTTTTAATATCATTCTTGAAAATGGTCAACTATAATTTTGATTTTTAAGAGGTTGTCCTTCGTTCCTGGGCTGTTCATGTGGTCCTTGTTGAGGCATACCATGATTTTGTTCGTAGTCATCCAATTATTCCTCGTCGTCGAATCGAGGTCTAGTAAGATAGCATCTGATTGTGTTGATCACGAAGAACAAGAACGCAAGGACAAGCAATCCAAGGACGACATATATAGCGATTTGTCCACCTGAGTTAGAAGAGAGGTACCTTCAGCCATGAGTACGAGTATCGGATTTTATTAAATTATAAAATGATTACAAATTTAAATATCGATTTGAGACCGAGTGAGCAACGGCCCACTGATGAAGAGCAATACTAATCAGTCTAGAGGTTAACCAAAGCTACCTAATAATAAGAATGAGAACAACAAACGCGGTCCCGATAACAAAGAAAATAAGTATGATTTGTAAGGCATCTTGAAAGTCAGCAAGCTTACTGATGCTGAGAGACATATAAAAAATTTACTCACTAACAAGTTACTATATGAGTAGGTGCCCCTCGATGAAACCATTTTCAAGTCTGACCTTGTAATAAAGCTGAATGTTCCTACCATAGAGTATATTAAAAGAAACAATAAAATGTAGTTGGGATCAATAATACGGAAGCTTCCAAAGACTCTGCTTCGTTCGTATGAAGCATCCTATGATGAACTATACCAGGATATGATTAATAAACATGATAATTCCCAAAAGGAGGATAATAATGAAAAATAGTTACTCATTAGGCAATTTGCTTCCTTTGTGCCATTAGACAAGTATTAGCTTGGGCGCAAGAATTTTCACGACGAAAACGAAGAATAAGACAGAGATAAGCCCACTGTGCTTCATAAATAGAAAAAAGTTATCATAGATTCAGACAGTGAAGAGACTATTAACCTAAATTGCAGGGATGAACTCAGCGGATTTTTGGATGCATTTACCATTTCATATAACACCTTTATTTACTCTTTACAACAGTTTTGTGGATTTAAAACAAGGTCCTTCATGGTTACTTGCTTCAACAAATAGAATTAAAATGAAGAAATAGTTTAAATAAATAAACTTACATCGTAGCTTTAATTGAACAGAGAAAAAAATAAGAATGTCACAAGAACAATATACATTATGTTGTACCTGCCTGACCAAGCAATGATAAAGACTGCAAACAAGTATCACATAAAAAAATAGATCGACTATAAGCAAGTGGACCCGTTCCTGAACGATCCAATGGATGATGCTAATCGTTAAATTAGATACCACTCTTCAGTTATCGCTTATATTATAATGAGCAAACAACAGAGACAACAAAATGCAGTTAATGAAAATTCTTTAAAAGTTATAGCAAAGCTAGCAGGTGGTCAAAACGAGGATTTCTCTAAGAAAATATAACTTGCATCAAAAAAGATGATTGAGAATTCAATAAGTGATCAGGCTAACGTATTTCGGAAGAAAATGGATCGGAAGGTAGGTTTGAGGTTGCCAAACAATGTTAAAGGAACTGCAATTGTCAATGAAACTGAGATTAGCAAATAATAAATTTAGAGATATGCCAAATTTAAGGAATAACTTTAAAAATAACTAAAGATTTTGATCGGAGATGAATAAAAATAAATTTAAAGAGAAAAAGGCATAAAAAATTATTGTTACTTCACCGATTCCCAAAATTAAGATGCACTTACGCCTCAGTAAAAAAGTTATTTGTTTCAAATAAACCGAGGCAAAGTAAATCCTGGAGTAGAGAAGAAATTTGTGCAAATAAAAAAACAAAGAAAATATTTTGAAATCGTCAGAGCTTTATCTGATAAATATAAATATGAAACTTTTGAGGTGCCATCTATATACGCATAGTTTCGACTCGTAAGTAAGAAGAATAAATTCTTCAATAGGCTTGAGAAAATTTTACTCTATAAGTAGCAAATTGTCAGTCCATATGGTGAGCTCGCTTTATTTAATAAAATGTAACGAATTAAGTTGTCTTATCTTGTTTTAAAGGAGAGTATTAGAGTGTAAAATTTGTATATGCTCGATAGCTAAGTTTTTGCTCTTACTGACGAGTATTAGAAGTTCGGAAAAATTGGAAAAAAGACCAGCAGGCGATTTCATTATCAGTATATTAATCCAGAAGCAGAACGGATTAGATCTATTTAAGGTGGTCTCAACGGAAGAAACTTAAAATCAGACTGGCATAAGATTCTTGCATGGAAGACTAATTTTTACACTATCCGAAATTATTTGGGAGAAGCCAAAGGATTTTAAGTCTTTATAAAAACCCGATTAATTCAACTCTTTTTAATTTTGACACCTCTTGGGGTGGGAGGCTAAATTCTAAAAGCAATCGTTGTGGACCCTAATTCTCAGAATGCAGGTTACTTTCCTTAGTTTTGGTTTTACATCATATACATGGCATTGATTACTATAGTTTACGGATTCTTTACGGAGAAGTATCGAAGAGCTGAGTAGAACTATATTTAAAATTTCGTATAAGAAATGCCAAACGTCGAGTTTATGAACGAATATCGAGGTCCTTACATGCGAGACAAGTCAAATGACAATGCGAATACATACAATGAGACATTTGTTTCTTTAAAGGATCGGATAAAGACTTACCTTGTCTTTTCTTTGTTCTTTATCATAGTATTTGCAGAAATAGGTTTCTACTATGGCATTCGACAGGCGATTGTAGAACTGTCGTACAAGATCGCCGAGTTTGACTCAACACGATTTAAGTACTTAATGCCAATTCATTTGCTAGGCTACTTCATTTACTTTTTTACTAATTCTCTACTCTACAAATATGTGATTAATAGTTTAGCTCACTGGTTGACTAAATTTGAGAATAGACCAACAAAATATTCTTATGTCCACTCATAGAATTTAAAGTTACTGATATTTATCGTTGGCATAGAAATGATTGGACCTGTCGATTTGGTATTCATTCAATATGCTGCTAAAACTACATGTTCTTCAGAGTGGTGCCCGAAAGAGATCAAGGCTTATGTATACTGTCGATATATTATCATGCTGTTTTTTTCTTGCATCTCAGCTATTGACATGGTCAGAAGGTATCTTAGAAACAAGAGAATAGAATTTCAGTAAGGAAAAAAGTAATTCGTATAATTAAATTACCAGCGTAGACTCGCCTTATTCTTAGAGTTCGTGTACAAATAGTCCAAAAAAGAGCCATGTGCAGATATTAATCTTGTTGATGAAACTTTGGCGCTCATTCACTTTGCCACGTTCCTGTCAATCTTTCCATTTTCTTCATGTATTTCTCTGCTGTCCATGGGCATAGCTTACAATGTAGAACGATTGTAGATTCTGAATAGCCAACAGAGACCGATCGCAAAATCGTAGACTTTTGACACATACCGTAAAATAGTAACTGCGATAGGACACTGGATGCTTTTCTTCAACTTTTCGCACATGTTCATATCTCTAGAGTGGCTGGAATATTTATTCCCCAACCTTGTGCTAACCGTTGTAAGCACTCCCTCACCATATTCCGTGATGACTCTTAAGTACTCGATTATCTTGCTTTTCATGATAGTCTACGAAGTACTCATGAAGATCGCGATGGTAATAACAAGTAGATACCACTCGGTGATGGACAAGCGTAAGTGGAACATGTACGAAAAGCACTAAGTCAAGATCCTCAACTCAGGCAACACCATCGTTCTCAAGGAGCCTAGACCATTACACTCGATTTCAAGAACATATAACCCGAGCCCGGACATTAAAATCAGCAGGTAGGCGATGTACAACGATGACGAATAGATTAATTATGAAGCTAATACATTTGACTATCTTAATAAGAAAGAAATGCGAGGCTCAGCAAAAAAACAAAATGATTATTGATAATAATTATATATGAGTGTTTTATTACAAAAATATTTAAAATGCATATTAAAATTCAAACAGCCCAAAAGCATGCGATTGATCAACTGGTCTGGAATTGTGTGCTAGTATTAATGATGATATCTTGTGTACACTGCGCATATCAGCCTTTGGAACTAATGTCACCTATAACAATGTACTACCAGTTCGGAGACATCAACCTGGATTATCCATTGATCAGATAAACACAGTAGGACGTACTTTTCTGCTTCGTAAAATCTAACACCACTTATCAGTAGCACCTTGAGCAAAATGGAAACAATGTCTCCCGCTGTTATCTTAACGACTAGAGCACGACTTATAACTGTGTGAGACTGTACAATTAGGGCACTTCTTATTTTCAAGTTTAGACACTCACAGCTACTATAGACTAAAATAACGTATGGACAACAAGTTCAATGTACATTAAAAGACTGTCATCAGCCAATCCCTTAGGCCAAACCAGCAGCACTATGAATGTCAGCTTGTTGAGTGAGGCTCTCACGCAGACTATTGTGTTTACAGGATTTTTTTAACCGAAGGCTATTTACCATATGTTTACATGCCCGACAGTCAACAAGCTCACCAAAGAGTGCAGTACTATGTGGAAGTAAAATTACATGCACACTTATAAGAGTCCTTAAAAGAAGACTAACCTGATTGTACAGAGAGTGCACAATTGCGCAGTCTTCTATAGATTCGGTCAAGCTATCACTTCCCATATATTTTTCGGAGGCACAATTAGAAATGGTCAAAACTAAATGTTTGTAGCAGTTCTCACATATATGGACAATGAGTCAGACATTCTCAGCATGTGGGGCGGCTTCAGCTACTCCAGTGATCACGCAGGCCGAGATCTGTTCTGTTTTGGTACCGATGGGACTGCCTTCGATGGAGTCAGTTTGATTGCTGGGCCTGTGTACAAGGATGTAGCAGCTAACATCGGAGGCACTGATGATGCGGAAATTGTTGACAATTACTACAGTTAAAGATATAAAAGATATTGGATGCACTTTATTCAGTATCATCGACCATATGAATCTATTAATCAAATCGGAGACGATCGCATTTTCAAGAAAATTTATGCATAGTTTGCATACGTCGCGTTTTTTGATTATGTATACCAAGGCCAAAAGTACATACCAACCCCTTCGTGCTTGAGTAGTTCATACAAACACAACTTATTGATATACTTTCCAAGCGACGCATCCCTTCACAATATTAAAGTTCTTACTTAATTTATTGCAACCCTCATAGTTTTTATTTTAATAAGCTGAATATTTTTCATATGGAATGAAGAAATTGATTTTATATATCCTGTTCAATCATGTCATTTTGTCTCTGTAATATCTGATTCACCATATCCAAGCAGTTTAAATCTTCTTGATTTATGAACCATTCCTTTTGGCATGTCCAGTTTACCCTTTGGTTCTGTTCCAAATGCTTTTTCAATTCTTCTCTCAATTTCAGGAGTCAATTTCTTTCGAACTTAGATTGCCTTAACAGTGTCTTCAAGTTGTTCGATCTTAGAAGCCCCAGTAATTGCAGTTGATACATCAGGATTATTAATCACCCATGCCATTGCGAGCTGAGCCATTGAACAGTTTAACTCTTTGGCAATTTCACTGAATTCATTTAAAGCTTTTAAAGTTTTTTACTTGAGAGCATCTCCAAGATAACGATCAAGAACTCTTTTTAGATCAGGATTTTTGCTAAACCGACTGTCTTATGGTACTCCGTTGTTGTACTTGCCAGTCAAGACTCCACTAGCTAAGGGAGACCATACAGTTGTTCCAAGCTTCTTGTCTTCGAATAAATGCCTGTAACCGAATTCAATTTTCTCTCGATTGAATAAGTTGTACTCTGGCTGCTCTACCACAGGCTTGATGAGAGAATATTTTTAGCATATAAAATGAGCCTAAGCAATGTCTTGAGGAGTCCATTCGCTTGTTCCCCAATAAAAGGCAAGACCTTTCCGTATCAACCAATCGAATGCTCGGCAAGTCTCCTCCAAAGGCGTTTCATAATCAGGTCGATGGCAAAAGACAACATCAACATAATCAAGTCCAAGTCTCTTCAAACTATTCCTCATTCCTTCAATAACATGCTTGCGGGAAAGACCTAAGGTGTTGGGGATTTTGTTTTCATTAGCAAAGAAAAGTTTAGTACTGACAACAAGATGGTGTCTAGGAACTTTAAGTTGCCTCAAGGCTTCTCCAATTTGTATTTCAGCTTAGCCCCATCCTAAATATAATTAGAATTACCATAGACTTCAGCAGTATCGAAAAAGTTGATTCCCAAATCCCATGCTTTCTTAACACAATCAATAGTAAGTTGCTTTGCTTCTTGAGTGTTAGAATTGACCCAGTTTCCATATGAAATCACTGATACTTTTATACCCGTGGGTCCCAGCGACCTGTACTCCATGTTATGCTTTGGGGATTCTTGCATGTGAAATATCCTTTATTGGTAATGATAATATCATTGGGCAATAATCAGAATACAATATAAGAGAAGTTATATACAAATAATGATTATTAAATGATCGACGAAACTACGAATAAGTAATTTGAATTTTGCTTTCCTAATGGTCACCGGCAGTTTAGCGATGATTCCATGGGAATGAAAGCGGTCAATCTGGAGAAGATAACACCCTATAAACTCTGCATGATGTTAAATTAGAAAAATAAAGCATTAATGGGTCGTATAGTGGCTTTAATTGACCATGCAATACTAAATAGTATATTGGCTGAAATAGAGTATAGATAAAAATAGGGAATCGTCGAGAATAAGGCTACATACTTCATCAAAGTTATTAAAGAGTACATTAAAGCTAATTGCCCTGATAAAATTAAATTAATATTCAACAAAAGAATAAAGTCATTTTATCCTCAACACGTAACATATATTAATGATATGGAAACCTATTTTTGATGTGTTAAATAATTGTATAGTTTATTTAGGTTTTGATATTCTATGTCACTTTATAATTTATATTCAGAGCAATTGCCATGATTGTGAAAGAACGCATCCAGCGTGCCGACGGGTCCATCCATTACCGTTAATACTTAAAGCAAGAGAGACTAGGCAAAGGTCAGTATGTTGTAACGCAGGTGGTTTCGCTGAATGTTTTGTCGCTGAACGGACATGCGATAAGAAAAAGTTTGCTTTAAAAATTATACCCAAAAAACTGCTCGAGAAGCCAAAAGCAAGACAAAAAGTACTCGGTATTGTTACTCAGATGCTCTCTTAAATAAAGCTACATGGACGAGCCAAACATAAAAATATATGCTGTCTTGAGCGAGCTTTCTAAGACGATGATAATGTGTACATGCTGTTGTAGCTCTGCACTAATGGGGTAATTATTTTTGTAATGCAGAACATGTTCGAAATGATCAGAAGAAGAAAGAAGCTCACTATTCCCTAAACTCAATTTTTCATTTTTCAGCTTATCGATGCACTGTGTTACCTGCATACTCATGAAATGATCCACCGAGAGTACTTATAAGTATATTCAGCGTTAAACTTGGTAACTTACTTATTGATGCTAACATGAATCTCAAGTTGGCTGATTTCGGACTCACCACCAAGCTTGAATTCAAGGGAGATCTTAAGCACACAGTATGCGGAACTCCTAATTACATCGCGCCTTAAATAATAAGATCAAGCATGGGCTTAGGATCATCAGGGCACTCCTATTAAGTTGATATTTGGAGCACTGGAGTCATAATGTACTTGATGTTGATTGGAAAAGCTCCCTTCTAAACTGCAGCAGTAGAGAAAACTTATCAGAGGATATCAAAAGGACAATTCGATTTTCCAGATTCGTTTAAAGACCCTTAAGCTAAAGATCTTCTAAAGAAGATTCTTGTAGTTGACCCGAGTAAAAGATACACATTTGCTGAGATTTTATCTCACTCATTTATGAATCCAAAATCTGGTATACCTTCCGAATTACCAGCTATATCTCTTAATCAAGCCCCTAAGTTTGGAGTCTTCGAAAAATATTATCAAGAACCTGTCAAGAAGACGGCAAAAGATTTGTCAGTTGCAACTATTAGGAGTTCAGTAGATTTGAGTATGGATCGAGATTTTGATGGTCCTTAAACTGATAAATCTAATCCGGGAGACAATGATGATAAAAAACAAAGAGACGTAAAAAAACTGTTAAGTTCTGTCTTTAGCACAGGTTCATTATCGAAATCCCTCCAAAAACTTTCAGACTTGAGTCGAAACTCTTCGCCTCAAAACAAGAGTTTGAAAGTAATTCAAGGACCTAAATTATCAAATAGTAACAGTTTATCAAGACTTCAAATGAGTGCTACAAATCGCAGCATGAACGGATCTCAAGTGATGAGACAGAGTCAAATCGATGCTGAAATTTAATAAGCGAAAATGGTAGCCAAAAAGAAATAACTATCATATGTTTTCATTTTACAGTACAGCCACGATGCAGTGTGGAACTACTTGCTTAACAATGGCTACACGGGAACATATTAGTCAGGGTTGCAGTATCTCTATAATTCGCACAACAATTTGTGCATTTAAATTGAGAATAATCAGATTAAGCTACTCAAAAGAAGTGATGAGGCTGGTAATTAAAAACTGGCTCATAGACGAAAATTTTTGAGAAAGTAACAATATCTAGGACTTGAGTGCGAGCCTTTCATCAGTAAATAGCGTTTGGTGTATTTGATTAAAATTTTTAAAGTAGAGTCCGAGAAAATTATGTTGTTCCGGTTCTCTAATGGCACCATTCAAGCTCACGATTATGGAAAAAATTTGAACTTGCTGCTTACGGACACCGATCTGGTACTCATCGAAATAGAAAACGGCAAATAAATAAATCGTATTGTGGAGTCCAATAGCAACTATGCTTCGTGCCCAGTGAAGATGGTGGAGCTCTACCTTCAAGTTAAGCGCATTCTCAACAAGATCAACAATAAAAAAAGCACTTGATTTCTGTTTCATTAATTTTTAATCATTTTCTAAAATGTCTGCTTTTCTGTCTTGTGAGTGGAAAACACAGAGTTGGAATGTGTTGGGCTTTAGACACTATTGCCTTTATTACGAGAGTTGGCTCTATTTTCATTATAATTAAAATGGGTTGTAAGAGTAGCTACCAAGAAAAAACAGTAGAAATCCCGCAAGATAATATGCAGGAGATTGCGGAGAAATTCAGAGCTCAGAGAGAAAACAGGCTCAAGTATATGGAAAATAGGCCCAAGTTGAACGTCAATGTGCGAAAACTAGATAGTCATGACGGGAGACAAGTGAACAGTCCAGCAGTCTTCATGGCGCCTAGCCACAACTATCGAGCTGAGGCCGCTGGATTAGCTAGGACTAACGGGAATTTCGGCATTCAGGGAAGAAAACAGGTGCGAACTCCCCTAAACCAAATTGTAGAGGAGTGAAACTCCCATTGTTCAATATATACTATTACTTATTTATTGAATCAATCATAAAAATTTGTTACTAAAATATATATTCGCTGGTAAATATCGTTAAATTATAATTTCTTATCCCACCCATGCTCGGGTTCTACTCCAATAACGTGAAGAAGGAACTGTTCGGGGCTCCCCTGGGCTCGAACACAGGTTGCTCTAATTCGAACCCAAATAAAAAGGTGAAAGATTATTCGTACAACCCCCTTGATCGCATAGGTAAGGGGTTTTCGTCTATCGTGTACAAAGGTACGAACGACAGCACAAGTAACTAACTTTTTCGGCATGTTTCCATGCTGTTCCATTACTTGATATAAACTTATCCTAGACGAAACCGTAGCCATCAAGGCCATCGACATGAAGGGAGTCAAAGACGCCATCAGTAGAGAAATGCTCGATTGCTAAATAGAAGCTCTCAAAACCATCAAACATGACAACGTGTTGAAGTGTTTCGATGTTGTCAGGTAGGCCTCGCATTGCTACATCATTACTGAGTTCTGTAACCAAGGCGATCTTAGCGGACTCGTTAAGAAAAAAAGAAGGCTCTGCGAATAGGAGACTCTCAAATTGTTGCGTGACATTGTTTCAGGCTTTATCGAAATAGGGCAAAGAGGATTTTTACATCGAGATTTAAAACTGGCAAATATTTTTATTAACGATGATAAAGCCAAAATAGCAGACTTCGGATTTGCTAAGAAAAATAAATTTTCAAGTGAAAAATAAAAATATAATGTTGGAAGTCCTTTGTACATGTCTCCCTAAGCCTTAAAAAGAAATATTTACTCATTGAAAAATGACATATGGTCTATTGGTATTATGGCATATTAAATGTTGCACGGTGAAACACCTTGGTAGTGTAAAACTGAGAAAGAGCTCATCGACAAAATGACAAGAATTCCGGTTCGATTTAGAGACACTTTGAAGATTTCAGAACCAATGAAAGATTTTATAAAGAAATGTTTAGAAGTTGATGAAAAATAGAGAATGTCCTTAGAAGACTTAAAGAGTTGGATTGCTAGTGAAAAATACTCAAATTTTCAATAAAATAACATTCTAGCAGCTCGATAATAAAACTTGCCTCCTAAGCTAAATCTAACTCACAAGGCTATTAGTAATGTGGAAAAGATAACTCAAGCATAGCCGACTCAGAGACTTTCATCTCGCAGTCAGAGAGATTTGAACTCAAACAAATAAAACATGGGGAGCAGACCTTCAGGACTGGCGCCAATTCCTAAATCAATGATTTAAAGAAACAACGCAATTGTCGTTAACGAAATCAATACTTTTAGGCTGATTTACAAGCTAATGGAAAAATTGAAAAAGAGTTGGCTTGCTGAATCAGACATCATCAACCTTCTTGGCAAGGATGTCCTCAAGAGGGTAACTCTGTTAAGAGATTGCTTCGAAAATGGACTCAATGAATTTGGGCTTGGCATGGTGGAGAGCTATCTGAATTAAAGAATCAATGGTGGTGTTAAAAAATATAAGTCAGTGGTGATGGAGTACTACAAAAAGTATACTAATGAAATAAAGTGCGAATCATGTCCATTTGGCACCTTAAATATGGAGGTGAAGAAATTCCTTTAAAGAAAGTCAAGCAGTTTCAAGTAAGAAGACGACTTATTAATCGGTTACTGGATGATCTAGCTGTTGGGAGTCACAAGAGAGACTTCAAAAGATAAACTTGATTCAATAATCGACCCTAAAATAAAGTTGAACAAGGCATACATCTAGCAGCGCATAAAAGAGCTGTACTGAGCATATTTTTGTTTATAATTAAGCTGTATAACTCATTGCAAGTAGATTAATATCCTAATAATAAATTAATAGTCAAATGATTACATATTAATAAGTTATTGTAGCAATTAGCACTGACTATTTGATATTATATTGTGAATTGTAATGAATTAGTCCCACAATGATAGTGCTTCCGAATAGCAGCAACCTACCGCAATCAAACTTAATTTAGTAGCGGAGAATATCAAAACTCAATAGTCAGTATCTGAAGCAAAGTAGCCAGTACAGGGTGAGGCTGATATTAAAGATGCAGTTATGATACTCCAGAAAAATATTAGAGCCACTATTTCTAGGATCAAACTTAAGGAAGAGTTTAAGAAAATACACCGGCGCAAAAAAATTATCAAGTAATTTGTCGAAACTGAGGAAAACTATATCCGAGATTTAGGTTTTATTGTTTCAGACTTCGACAAGCGAATGCAGCTAAGGGGTATTATTAACAAAGAGGAAGGACTTAAACTGTTCTCGAACGTAGAGCAAATAAGGCAATTGCACGATAGCTTCTACGCTACTCTGTACAACTACTATATAAGATATCATCCGTATATGGTAATATTCGAGGACAAAGACATTTTGATGAGCATCTCGTATTTCCGCATTTACATCGAGTACTTGAATAATTTCCCATACGCATGTGATCTAGTAGCAGAATACAAGAAGTCTAAACCTGCCTTTGCTGCATTTGTTTCTGAAATTGGCAGAAACCCGCAGTACCGGTTTCTATCGCTTGAGGACTATATGGTAAAGCCAGTGCAAAGATTGCCAAAATATGTGTTATTATTAAAAGAACTCATTAAGAACACTCATTATACTCACCCTGATTATAAAAACGTCAAAAAAGCACTGTAGCAGTTTGAACTAGTTAACAGTAATAACAATGAAAAGCTTAATAAAATCCGAAACAGTTTTAAAATCAGAGAACTTGAAAGTATGTTGCAGCTTCCAGATGGTATCATCACACCCAGCACTGAATTTGTTCTCGAATAAACTGTTCAGATCCTAAGTCAAGATAATTAAGTCATAAACAACTGCGTGATCTATTTACTCAACAACATGATCATAGTCACAAGAAAAGTGGGTAATTTTTTAGGTAGACAGACTGCGCAAATACAAACTGTTACCAGTCATTCGACAAGAATAAGTAGAATGTCTGGATTCATGGCAAATTCCGGCATGAAAGAAAAGTTAGAGGTAATTGTACCTTTAAAATACGGAACTTCAGTTAAATTAAACAAAGATCAGTGCTTTTTCAAAAATAGTTTTATCGTACAATCGCCTGAGGGTGAATCATGCACTTTCATCTGTTCAAGTCAGTAGGAACTCCACAGTCTTTACAGTAAAATAACAAATCAAAGTAAAGTTGTTGTGGATCAAACAGTGAGCAAACTAAAATCAATGTTTCAGAACGAAAACCTTAATATTAATAGTACATTCATCAAGGGAATATCAATGCTTGATTTAGTGCCATAAGTGACCGTACTAGGCACATCCGAGAGGACTGATAAAATGCTCAAGTACACAGTCTACATTGTGGAGATCAAAGTTAAAATGATCAAACATAAAATATTTCTTCGTTTCAGTGAGCTTTTAGACTTAGAAAGATTTATTTTAGATTAATACGCTAACAAAATTGAAATTAAACAGGGGCTTGTATGCAGTAGCTGGCTCAACAATCACCAACAGAAGACAATTTAGGAGAGAAAAATGAATATCCAACGCTTCTTAAAAGACATATTATCCAAATCTGAGGTTATTCAGAACGGGTGGAGAATTTTGTTACGGTTAGGTTTACCCGGCGATCTATTTGATTTGCCCAACAAGATCATGAGCAGCAAGGATTCAGAATCTTTAGTGAGAAATAGTCTGTCATTTGGAAAATCTAGCATAGTCAAGAAAAGAAATTTTAAATCTAATAAACGGAACCAAAATTTCAGATTGTCATTGTTCCAACAGCAGAAAATCGAGTAATAGGAAGAAGAGATGGAGTCAGAAAACGAAGAAGAAATTAAATAGATGGTAAGACAGTCATTTCTACATCCAGAACCTTCAGATCCCAAGAGTAGCTATGGAAGCTCGGTAAATCAACGATATTTATGTATTCAAGATTTGCTGAAAGCCAATGAAATAGATTTAGGTCATTATACACGATGCTAGTCAATTGGTCTTGCTCAAAACTGCTCCTACGCTGAAATGGACAAACTTGATACTAGTTTAACAATTTAAAT
>APMI01000141.1_pt1 | contig 56933 bp, 38 predicted proteins | sample 667938 | NCBI WGS metagenome assembly APMI01 (sample SAMN01084076, study PRJNA167559) | wastewater metagenome | biome: Wastewater | place: Denmark: Ejby Moelle, Odense | collected 2011-11-28
TAGTTAGAATTAGTTTTGATCGTAATCATCTGTATTCGATGTTTTTTCAAATGATTTTTAATATTGAAATGTAATTTTATAAAGAAAATAAAGGAAAAAGCCAGCATAATGGAAGTCAGGCTCATCAATGCAGCACACCGTCTTTCCCAAAATCCGATGAAATCCTCATTAATCGCAATTTTATGCATTTGTTTCTAAGCTTTAATGACGTTGCTGATCGCAGACTCCGCGCAAGTAGGCTTAGCAAGCAAAACCACCTTAGGTGAAATCTCAGTTTTTATGACGACAGTCCGTACCTGTATCTGCTTCCCTTTTCAAGATTCAGTCAGTCTGCTAGTACAATAAATAGTCTTAATCATGCTCATTTTGCTTGCTGAGGGTATATTCATAATTCTAGCATTCAAAGGTTAAATTAGAAAATTATAACATAAATCCCTCATCATAATAAAAAGTATAAAACTCACATTTAGCCTCCCAATAGTTGCTATTTTAGCTAGTCCCTTAAACAAAACTCTAACTTCCTATTACGTGCTCTTAAAAGTGGTGTCAATTTTCACTTTTATACTTTCAACTTGTAGTGAGTTTGTGGCAGACTACTTCAACTTTACTTGCCTATTCAAAGATAAATAAAACTCAAGTAGGTACTTCGACAGTGCAGGTCCTAAAGTAAGACTAGCTCTTAAATTTATACTGTTGTACTGCGTGTTACGACGCACTTTAACCAAATAGTAATACATAATAGTGGGGATTGGCATAATTTTCGTGCATCTATGCTTAGTTTGGAACATACTCTAAAAACGAATACAAAAATGTGATGCTCACATTGAAGTGTTGCAGTGCTTCAGCTATGTTTTTATAATTTGCTTTTACTTCACCAATGAGCTATCGATAGCCATACCACTCATTCAATCCAACAAATGGCTTTTTATGTGTATAATGTTCTTTTGGAGCTGTTTTGCTTTCTATAATGTGCTCTATTTTTCTAAAAATATACTTTTGATGCAAGAGGTTAATAAATTGGATACGGGTGAACAAGCAATTGCTTATATTCGACTCCTTTATGAAGTATACCTTAATAAACAAGATTAAAATAATTCCTTGCTCTTACTTGGACTTATTAAAAATCATATTTATAGTTGTTCGCTTAGTTCATGTGCGTGCCATCTGTGGAGAAAATAGAAAATGAACATTGAACAGAATTAATAATATTTTCTGCAGTTTATTGAAATGAATTTGTATTAACTTAAAGCCAAGTTCAACACATATAATGTTTCCATTACTGCTTTAGCTTTTTAAGTTTAAGTCCTTAAAAAATACCCTTTGTATTTTTACCAGGAAGACACTTTTCGTAAACGATACCATCGTGAGGAGCTTCTTCTAAGGGAAAAATTTGCATTATGTCAGATTCACCAGGTCTCCCTCGCTCAGATTGAAGAGAAGAAGGCAGATTAGAAAAGTAATCACAGTCAAAACGAATAACTGTTTAAAACCGAACAAAAAATATCAGGTAGTTACGCGATGATGTAAAAAATAGGTCAGGGGCTTTCAAATTTATTTCGTTTTAATTCAAGAAGCCATTGCGGACTGTCTCTACTCAAGAAAGAACTTGAGGATATTTATAAGAAACTGTTGGAGATTTGTGAGTTTTTCGATGCTAAAAAGAAGATTCATGAGACAACATCAGCAGAATTAGCCTTATTAATGCTGTTTTTCTTTCGATGTATTTTTAACCTGTCTTTTAAGACGAAATCAATTCTAAACAGACTGGACATTATTTACAGACGAAGCAATATAAAATAGCTCAGCCAGTAATCGTTTGATTTTGCTGTTTGCGGAGAGCATGGTTGTGTTATTCAAAGCACTCTTGAGAGTAACTCGTTCGGTTTTATTAATAAGATCACAGCTAGAGGGCCATCTCTCTTTGGATACCCGTCTATGGAGAGCATGATAAAACTCAATGTAAATGAACTGCTACCACGATGTACTCGTGTTGAACACTAGCGCATGATTAAGCGTTGGGTTGAAAACGGATCGTTTAATAAAATAAATAAACTTCAAGAAACTTTTTGTTACACTGCTGATGAAAAGCTCATTCATGTCCTTATGCGAGCTCAAATTGCAGTGATTGAAGATAAAGTTATGATCTTTATAGGCCTAATCAAAATGGATGACCAAAATTATATGCTTGTCTCCAAAGATGGTAATATTGATAGCTTTGGTTCATAATTTCAATATTTAATACCATTTTCTTCTAAGGGATGTCAAGTATCAAAATATATTGCAAATTGGGTAAATGTATCTGACAAAGTAACTCGCACCCCTTTCACCATTACGACTCCCATGAAGACTATACAAAAACAGCAGGGATCTTCTCTTCAGTCAATAGATAATCTTGAATTTTTAAATTAAATAAAGTCTGTAAGAAAAGGGATGTCATAATTAGAAACAGACCAAAATTAAATAATTATGACTCTTCAATTATACTCATCATCAATGTCCAATTAGAAGTTTACTGTTATTAGAAAAATAAACCACATTCCCAAAAGTAAAGCGATAATAAACAACGTAGATGAACAAATATCTGCTAATACGTTAAGAGCTACAATTAAAGATAAATCTTGCAAAACTATAAAGACATGGAATGCTAAGAGTAAACATGGAAAATCAGAATATATTGTTGATTGTAAAAGTAATGCCAGTTCTAATAATGAAAATGTTTTCCACGTGCGAAAAATGATCGAAGAAATCAACGAACGCGCCGCTGCCAAAGAACAAGTTAAATATCCACTGCTGCAGTACACCACCGCCGCACTTTCCTTGCTCTTTTTGTTGGCACTGGCAGCAGTCGGGTGCCAGCTGTTCGCGCAGGTGCGCGGACTGGCCTCCTTCAACGAGGTCATCTACGCAGACTCAGCCGTCAGCGACAACATGAAGCTGCTGGAGATCCTGTACAATAACATCATGATGTTCGACCAGCACTGCAGCGGCAACGTCACTTCCGCGGACTGCGTGGCACTCAGCCGCTCCGCCAGCGACACAGAGGACATCCTCACCGAGCTGCTGGCGCTGGACGTGCAGGACGTGGTGCGCAACGTGACCTTCTTCGGGCACCGCTACTTCGTGTACGAGGTGGCCGAGGTCAACATGTCGCTCAACGGCACGCGTGTGGCCGTCGGCACGTTCCAGTTCATGGAGTACTTCGTGCGGCACTGCAAGGCGCTCTTCCGACAGATGCAGCGCGGCGAGGTCGGCAGCGAAGAGTACCGCGAGATCGTGGCCAACATGAAGGCCAACTGGTACGAGATGAAGCGCATCAACAGCGGCAACATCCAGTTCTACGAGGCCATGGGCATCGCCGAGCTCGACCAGTGCGCGCTGAGCCTCTTCCTGACTTCGGGCTGCTTCGCGCTGCTGGTCACGCTCTACGCGCTGGTGCACTACTGCTTCCACCGGCTGAGCGAGCGCTTCCTGAACAAGGTGCTGACGCTCTTCCGGCGCATTCCCACAAAGGTCAGCGAGACACTCTCCACGTACTTCGACAGATCTTCTCAGCTTCTTAAGCAAAGCAAAATTAGTTTATTATAAAAAAACTAAATGCCTTCTCTGAGGTAGGCATTTATTTTGTCTGAGCATAGCTTTACAGCGTATAAAAGTTTGAAATAATATGTAACAATAGGCTTTATTTGGTTAATAATTATTTCGATGAGCGCTTTTTTGGTAAGCAAAACTAATGAATTTACTAGTTTAGAAAAAAATACAATCATAAAAATAGATGATCTCATGTAATCAGAGAACAACATGCTGTAAAATTATTTCGAGCTGAAAGCAATGTATCTTTTTGAAAAAGTAAGTCCAAAAATGTTGAATAGCTACATATCTAATATGATGAATACATTAAATATGAAATAAAACCAATTTGTTAAGTCAGCTCTTGATTCAAGCCTCATTACCGCTAATGAAGATTTGCAATAAGCCAATTAATTCTCTAAAAATTTAATATAAAATGTGTGCTAAATGACTAAAAATGTTACCACTCCCGAGCAGTATGACATCTGCGTCAACAGCATGAAATATCGATTGTTGGAAGAAGGTATTTTAATATCGATGACTTTCTTTCAAAACCTAATACTTGAAACTGCCTTTCAGGCTCTGAATTAGGCTGAAAATACATCAGAAGTCTTATCAAGAGATATCTTTTATGATTTGGATCGATATATGATTTACATGTTCAGAATGTACCAGCTTACCCAAGCCAAAACGATTGAAGGTCTTACTATTATAATGACAAACAAAATTTACGATTTGGTTTTAATTTTAATAGTTGAAACATTAATTTTGTCAGCTTCATTGGTTTGGTGGTGTTGGAAAACCAAATAAAGAAGACTTTATTTTTCCTAAATATATGGATATTTACTCGCATTTCCAACCAACTTAGTTGAACAATCCAAATCTCTACAATAAAATATTAGTAGACTTCTATGATTTAATATTCATTTTTATTCTTCTCTAAATAATAATATTTGTAAATAGATAATAATACTTACAATACTAAATTTATCTATCAAACAATCACGCATTCGCTCAATAATATTTGGGAGAGATCGCTTCGTATCTTTGACTTTTCGGTCTAGAACTAGGCAGTCCTCGGTTGTCAAATCTAAAGTTCTCGAAGATTGATCTGAGAATATTTGACACCTATGATGATGAAATTGAGCTAGATCCTCGACTACCGGATTTGAAGCAAGCTTTCAGAATATGCTAGGCTGGCTTGACAGCAACAAAATGCGATATGTCAGTGCAGATCCTAACAAAATCAGATTATGTCACTGATTGTCCAACTGAACTTTTTTGTAGTCCAATGCTGCTGAAATAAGTTGTGATCACGTTTCTCATAAACTATTAGTACTTTGCAGTATTGGAGCCTGCTAATACTTTATCTTCCAACTGCATTTTCTCAGAGTACCCAAGTTTTAACACACTGGACAAGATATCCTCAACTTCATCGCGTTCCAGAAGCAGATTTTTATTCCTGTCCCTCTCCATCACTGTTACCTTGAACTGGCTGTATATTAATTTGGCAAATCTTTACTGGGGAGTCTCACCATTCCCATCTGTAAAGTTTATCTGAGGAGCAGGCGGTGTGGGTGGTCGCTTAGGAGGCTATTCTTTTTGAGGTGGTTTTCTAGGCGATTTTTACTCAACCTCGAAAGCCTAACTTTGACTACCGAAGTATTCTCTCAAGAAGACGAAATAGTCTTGGTAGCTAATTAGTCCATCTTGATCAAGGTCCACTTAATTGAACAGTCGTTCATAATCCGCGTGAGTGCCTGTTGAGTTGATATACTTTAGACAGTAGTTGAGTGTGGCTTCAAACTCCTCCAAGCTCATGACTCTACGAGATCCATTAACATAATAACCCTTTCTATGCAATCTTTGAATAGCCATTTCACCAAAGTGCTGCTCGACACAAAAGTTAGTCTGCGTTAAATAATAGCTGTACAAGTTAGGGGTATGTAATTGCGTTGTCACCATCTCGGTCGTATCGAAACACATTTTTTACTACATACTGAACTTACGACTCGTCTTCTCCTAAAATAGTCACTAATGCTTGACGGATTTCATGTTCGTCGAAAAGTTCGTTTTTATTGGCATCGAATTATATGAGGGCATTTAACATACTACCTCTTACTTTGAAAGCCAGCTTGAGATCGGCGAATTTGAACCGGCGCACTACTTTTGTCATCTCGGCGAATATCTTATTTAAATAAATTTTATGTCAAATTAAGATTCACTTTTTAAAAGTTAATTTAGCAGTTCAAGGCAATGAGTAAAAACAAATATGTAAAACAAAGAAAAAAGTAAGAACTTAAAAGATCATAATGAGTAATATAAAAAAGTATTTAATATTTATATTAGAATTTTTATTAACACATATTATTAATGGGTATTGATCTAATCAGAGGAGGAAGAACTCCCAACAGAGGCAGAAGAATCACTAAATCTTCAAACACCTACTTGAAGACATTGATCAAGGTATATCGATAATAATTTAGCTTTACTCTTTCCTTGAGAGAAGAACAGATTCCAAATTTAACAAAACAATCAACAAGCGATTAAATCAGTCGAGACTTAACAGATACCCTATCTCTTTGTCCCGCATCAGTAGAATTCTCTCTAAAGATCAATTCTTAATTGATGAGAAAAAGGTGGAGGAATCTAAGACCAAGAAATTTACATCAAGAATTATCGCAGTTGTTGGAACTGTCACCAACGACAACAGACTAATTCAACTCCCTTAAGGTCTTAAGATCTGTGCTTTGAAGTTCACTAGTGAGGCCAGAAGCAGAATCCTTAAATCGAAAGGACAATGCTTGACTTTCGATCAGCTTGCCCAAATTGCCCCAACTGGTAAAAATGTCCTCTTGCTCAGAGGTCCAAGAGATAGAGAAGCTAAGAGACATTTTGGTTTGTACCCCGGTCAGAAAGGGTCTCACTCTGCTCCTCGTGTCAGATGCGAAGGCAGAAAATGGGAAAGAGCTAGAGGAAGAAGATGATAGACTTATTTAAACTTAACTTATTCGAATTTATAATGTTGACTTTACGAGTGAGCCAATTAATTTTATAATAAATATAGTTAATAATATGTCATTTCCAAGTATTCATGATGCGTACGGTGGATTCGGAGATAGAGATCAGCCATCTAAAAACTAGCTACTAAAGCAAAAAGAGAGCCAAAATAGTAATATCGACTTGGCTCTATAATCCAAGATTAAGCCTAGCGAGCCAGTAGATCTCGAAGATACTAATCCGCAGAATTTGAAGCTTCCAACAGATGCAAGCTATTCAGCCTACCCAACTAAAATCAGATGTCCGAAGTGTCATAAAGTGGGGGTCACTCGAATCCAGTCTGAACTAGGCACTGCTGCATGGGTATGGTGTGTATTATTGACTCCCTTCGCCCTGTCTGGACTAGCTTGTCTATGTATCGATTCCTGTCGTGATAAAATTCATTATTGCACTCGCTGCGGTAATGTTGTGGGTAAAAAATTCGCCAAAGTCTGCTGATGAGCTTATCCAATGTTTAGACTAAGTAGCAAATAATATAAATGATCTTTTATTCAATGCCTTTATATCCGTAAACTTTTCTTTTATCGCGCAGTTTCAGCTCCTCGTGCACCTTTTCCTAGATGAATTGTTTTCAATCTCTGATTATTTGCTGTAATTAAATTTAGTTAATTCAACTTTTCTCTTTCCTGAAATCCGGAGAAACTTGCTGGTTTTTGTATGTTTGCTCGTTCTGTTTGACATCCGCTGTTCACTATTGATATTTTATGTGTGTTCCTAAGACTATGTCTTGGAGTTGTGAGCTGAATACCATGATGATGGTCATTAGAGTGAGTATCTTCTACTCTGAAAATTTATGACTGATTTCCGTATCCCTAACTACCGTCAAAAGTATTAACTTTTCTATGTCCTTTAAAATCATTGAATTGTAAGCTAAGTCTATTATTATGTTTGTCTTTTTCGCCAATGTAATATTTTTCTTAATTTTATTTTTTACTAGTGCTAGAATACATATTTTATTGAGCAGGGTATTGATTCTATTGAATACCTGTGTAGTTCATGAAACAAGGCTGATGCTGCTGTAGAGGAGTTCCGTTTACAAGAGGAACATGCTATTAACTTTTTAGGCTTATTTTATGCACTTATCGTTGTTGAAATCTTTGATCAGGTACTACTTGACCAAATGTATGACTTTGGCTTTGATTTGATGTTTGAGTATAGCTAAAACTTGAATTCTGGCTTACACGTGAAGTAGGCTTCTGAAATGATGAGTTCTTTGTCGATACTGGTAGGTGAAAAACTGGGCCATTACTGAAATTTTGCATTGAAACTGTTTAATTACTTCTCGCTGTGTCTCTAGTTTTTGTATCGCTCATGACTGACGATGAAGTCGCCACTCTAGATTGTTATTCCTCTACTTAAGTCGGATAGACTGAAATACCAAAAATACAGTCAAGGGGATCAAATTTACTACCTTTATTAACCATGTAGTTGCTCGCAAGTGCAAAATCTTCGCGCTGGATTGACTAGATAGCAAGTCGATCGTTCTTCAAGTTAATAGACCATAAAAGGGGCGCCTTGGATCTAGTATTATTGTTCGAAAATGGACGGCCTTGCTTGAGTAACATGAATATTTATGCGACTTTGGTGGGGTATCTCTGCAGCATTTTGTTGAGGTTGGTGTTCAAGACTATCTACATCGACGCAGCATTACATAGGAGTTGGGACTGAAGTGTATGTTCATGAGCTCGCAGAATCTGGACTTGAGACTCGAGTTATTGTACAGCAGTTCGGTGAGCAGCTTTACTGTCGTAATACGAAGCTCTACATGATAACACCATTACTCTGCAGGGAGTCTTCCAGGTTGGAGATAATCTTATCGAAATCCTTGCGTGACAGACTGGCGAACATTTATTCTTGATTTTTGCGACTGATTGAGATATGGCTAAATAGGTGAACGCGTACTTGATCAGATTATTCATAGAGTTGATGAGCGTGTTCTTATCCTGCATCTGTCACCGAATGTTTATATTACAAATTTTGCTTATAACGAAACTTAATTAATTCACATAATCTATTTAATCAGTATAGTCTCTCATTTAGTTCGCTTATCATAAAATGTACTTAATTAATCATTAATTCAACTTACATTAAATTGAGTAAGTTAATGCACAACTTACAACCAATTTTGTAATAAATTGAGTTAAATATGAAGCTAAATTGTACAAAATTGTTGTAAAAATAAAGCCAATAATTTCAGTGTGAAATAGATATGATAATAATTATAAGGGTCTGTTAAATAAATAATTATATATCTGCTACATTTCTAACGGATGCTATAATATTTAAAACATGGGCAATTGCGAAACTTGCGAGAACGTGGACAGGAAATCATCGACTAACGTGGTCCTCAAATAGGGACTGATACCCGAAGCGGCCACTTTGCCTCCCAAATTTTACGAACTTCCAGATACTTGTCCTGCCACAGTGAAATAGACTTTCAAAAGATTGGGGCCTTTCCAAATCGAGGGTATTTCTGAGACTGACATCCCGGCTCCAAGAGAGCTCGACAAGGGAATAATCTACCAAGGGCAATGGCAAGACAATCAGAGGTCAGGGTTCGGACGTCAAATCTGGGTAGATGGCTCCATCTATGAGGGAATGTGGCATAACGATATGGCCAACGGTGAAGGTCGTCTCATCCACTCAGGAGGCGATGTGTACTAAGGGTAATGGGTCAATGATAAAGCTCAAGGCAAAGGTGTCTACCTGCATCAGGACGGAGCATCATATACAGGCGAATGGCTCGACGATAAGCAGCACGGCTATGGAGTAGAAAAATGGGTTGACGGTGCGCAGTATGAAGGCTACTTCCATGAAGGACTCAAGGAGGGTCATGGAACATTTGCTTGGGCCGACGGAAGCAAGTATGAAGGGTAATTCAAAAACAACAATATCGAAGGATTCGGTCATTACGTTTGGCTTGATGGTAGAGAGTATGAAGGCTCATGGAGAAACAATAAAATGCACGGCAGAGGCATTTTCGTTTGGGCTGATGGTCGAAAATATTAAGGGTAGTATATCAATGATAAAAAATAAGGATATGGAGAATTTAGCTGGCCTGATGGAAGATCATATAAGGGACAGTGGAAAAATGGCAAACAGGACGGAAAAGGCACTTACTGCAACAAGGAAGGCATTGAGAAAAATGGTATCTGGGTAAACGGCAAGAAAGTAAAATGGAATGACTGAAGAAGCCCCAATAAGATTGATATTAATTCTATTTTAAGTTGTCCTTAATTGTGAGTAATGAGTAGGATAGAGAAGGGTGATTTCATTTTAATAATAATATAATGGCATAGATAGAAGTGAAGTAACCATAAAGAAATGCAACCAGAAGTAACGAAAGCTAGTAGCAATTCGATGACTCAGATAAGTAGCAGCTGCCAAGAATATACAAAGACATCAAATAATAGCTTTTTCGACTCAAGCCTGAAAGTTTGATAATCTTCAGAGAGTGGGTGTCTCAAATTTACAAACTGAAGATCAAAATATCGGACTTGGACTTGTAAGAGAAGGGTATTGAAATTAGCATTTCACCCGTTGAGATTTAAAGCATCGTGAACAAAGTACTGCTAGAGACTTGCGAAGTTCATCGCGAGCTTATCAATGAGCAAATAAAAACAATTACTGAGCCTGATACAGTTTAACACTTTTACAAAATCGATGCTGACAGCTCTGAGGTTGGATTCCTCGACCGCTCAGGATAGCATGAGAATAACGTAGGGATGTACAAATAATAATTATGAAGAAATGTATGCGATAACAATGAAAAATCGCTTCCCAAGTTCAGCGAACAATATTACAGTTTTTGTGTGTGGGTCATTTATAATCATTATTGTTTTCTTAGCGATTGTAATTAACAGGCAAGTCAGCTTGCCAAAATATTCAGATAAAACTCAGAAAATCTATTTTTCAAAATATTTAAGTAAATTGAATGCAAAAAGCTCATAGGTGAAGGCGATTTAGAGTTGCTAAGTGATGAAATGTCAATGAAACATGAGAGTTGCTTGAAGCCAGAAGATAATTTTAATGAAATCAACAAAATTGTATCGATGATTGACGACTATGAGATTGTGAAAATTAATTAGTTAAACATCTTAACAATTGTAAACTTGATTCCGTCATCACTGCCTCACCAAGAAAATAGTCGAGTTCCTGCTATTAACCAGAAATTATAGGAGCCTCAATCAAATATCTTATATGGACATGTATGCAGTTTCGAGTCTACCATAAACTCAATAATTTATGAGAACAGGCAGAACATGCGCAAATTTGTGGTATTTTTGCGAAACTTCAAGAAAGCGATTAAAATACTAAAGGGCCGGCTAAGCAAATCAGGTGACATCTATGCAAGCTAGAATGATTTACTTGTTGATCGGAAGGAACAAAAAGTGCGTCGTAGGCAGCTCAGTTGTAAATTGTTTAATGATTAAGATATCGAGAGCTAAATATAGAAGAATATTGACAAGGAGAGAAGACTAGATCAATTCATAATTGAAGATGAAAAAGGCAAATCTGATGAAGCAGAACTAGTTAAGAACATTGATGAGCTTATTTACAAGGAGAGACAGGCCAAAAAATTAGAAAGCTATAGTAGTACTTGCTTGAAGGAAAAAAGTGTAAGATTAACAAACAAATTGAAATAATTAAAGAAAGCAAGTGAAGATCTTAGCGAATAAAGAAAAAGAACAAATGGACATAATACAAATTTAAATGTTACAAAAAATCCAAAAACTGCCGAAACTTTATAAAAAATATAATCTATCAGTAAAATTTCAGCAATGCTGACTGATAAAACTATTTAGCGAGTGCAACTTGAAGTAATCGTTAAGAAAAACGACAATTAAAATGACTAAATTTTATAGAAGAAGAAAAGAATTGATATTCAACTTTCAGAACTGAAGATGGAAAAGAATCTACAACGTGAAATTGTTGAATAACTGAAGAACAATTTGAACTGTTTAATAAAGAGTCAATTGACCAAATAATAATAGTATACGAATTATCTGAAAATAGCAGAGCGTCATTAAAAGAAAAGAAGACTATTATCATTAGAACAAAAACTATAAAGTAGTGAGTTGAACTTACACGAATTTATCCAACAAAATAATTTTAGAAATGATTAAGAGGAGAGCGAGTAAAACGATGAAGCGTACCTGGAAAAAATGGAATAATAGAACTGCAAAAATGAGAAGAAAAAGAAGAAGAAGAAAAACAAAAAGAAAAAGAATTAGAAATAAATAGATCCAATATTAGTTACGAAAGATACAAATTCAATGAAACCTGAGCAATAGAATAAACTCTAGTCAAATATAGAGTTAGAGATTGGGAAAAACATATAATCGATTAAGATAGACCTTAGCAATAGAGCTAAATGTTACGATATAGCAGATGACATATTAATAGAAATGGAGGCAAGACAAAAGAATATTCTGGAGAGACTGACTCGAGTGGAGGTAACATCTGTGAGCAAGGGGAAAGGCAAGACTAAAAAGCAGCGAGCGTGCTGATTAAAGTCAATAATAATTAATTATAAAGTGGCAATATTGATTATTAATAATTTTAATGTAGCAGCCTCGCAAACAGCAAAATTTAAGTCGAAAGAAGCCAGATCTACATCAAAACCCGTAGCTTACTGCAGCTCAGATGAAGCTTGGTCGTACGGTGCCAATAAAAATATCCGCCACTCAACCGACAATAAATCCCATTGAGGTCATGTAGCAAGCATAGATCCTGTGGGAGTAGAATGACAATTTATAATCAATTAACCTGTTGAAGGGTCTAGTCGAGTATTTGAAGAGCACTAAGTACACAGATCAGCAAATTCTTACAGTAATCCATACCAATTTGGCTGTCTGTTATTATAAAGTAGGATTTCTAGATGAAGCTAAAGAATAGTTTGATGCTGCTATCCACGTGTAAAATTAATGCTTAACTTAGATTGAAAGATTTAGTAATAACTAGCAAAGGTCAAATGGTCAAGGGAGCTGCAAATATAACAAAAATGATGCAAAAGCTAAAGTTCGATATGCTGTCGACACGAGTGCAATTACAGACTTGTATTCTATTCTCTGAAATGGGAAAGTAAATAATAATTAAATATAGGCATGAGTAGGCACTCGAGCACGCCAGACTTTCATGTAAGCAAGCGTATAACATGATTTTTGACATCCAGTTAACGCAATATCAACAGTTGATTTCAGTGTTGAACAAAACTAAAAGCGCATATGCTCCTAATCAAGATCATGAAATCAGCTGTGAAGGCTATGAAAATTTGATAAACAATATCATCATTCTCGATCAACTGATCTATGCAACTAAAGATCTAAGACAAGAGTTCGTGAGTCGGGAAAAATCATAACTGCTTGAGGAGTAAAAACAATCTTTAAATAAGGCCGGTAAGCTGCCAATGAAGATTAGCCTTGAATTACTATTCGCGCTTACTCCTTAAAACGTCGATATTTTGTGGGTGTTTAAAAATAAGATTCTTGACTAAATACAAATGAAATTTGTGTCTGCTGACTGCTTTGATGTTAAACATTTTTGGAAGAATAATTAAGTCATTCAAAAAATGGTCTATCTTATAATCAGTTTGTACTGTTACTCGACTTAAACAAGATTTTTAGAGAAGAAAAATTAAAGCTAAGACCCTTCTCAAGTTTTAGATTCTGAGCATTGGCTGAGTAGAAGTCTAGAAATCGCTTATACATTTCTGCCTCACTAAGCTCCTATTTTAAACCAGATACTAACAGTTCATGACAGATTTCATGGTATTGATAAGCAGACAATTCCTGAAGACAAATAAGTGGGTGGTTTTTTCAAAGTTCTACGACCACTCTCAAAACCAAAAAGCAGTTATAACAATAAAAGTTCAATGTGCTCTCCTATTATGATTCGAGTTCAAATGCCAAAAATTGCAATCGAGCTACGTGACAATGATTTCAGTGAAATGAATCAACACGAAGGATAAAGTGTCGCTTCAAAAATTGCAGTGAAAAATATCGATTTCGCAAACAAAACAATTGATCTAGAAAGCATTACTAAGAATAATAAAATACGTGGATTAAGTGGCCCTAAAAAGTATGATTTAACTTAGTTCTCTCAGAGCACAATAAAGCATAAAACTCATACTAAAATTGACTTCAGCCAAAATATAAGGAACATATACGCAAGTCGTAAGATAAAATCAGTGGCAGACAACTCCAAAACTTAGCGCATGAAAATCAATCTAACAGGAATCATGTCATCTGAAGAGATGGAAGGAGTTGTAAAAAGCATGCGTAGGCCACACAGTTACGATAAATAAATTGACAAGCAATAATAAGTACAAGCTGTTCAAACTGAGAGAAAGAAGAAATCGTCATCTTTGAAGAAAGAGTTCGATAAGAAGAAAAGATCAGTTACATCAAACAGCACAGGACTAAAACTAGATGGACTTCAAATGCTACCCAATCCATTCACAAGACCTGATCACGATGACGGATTTGAGTTTAGTAATCTAAGCGGAAGACTTTCTAACGTTTAGACAACTAAAATTGGTGGGAATATATTCATCAACAACAACATCAATTTGTTCATTTCAAAAGATAGCTTGGATTAAGGAAGTCTAAGCACGAAGAAGAAAGACGATCGAACGATGTTTGAAGTTTCCAAACGTCAAAACTTCATCAACAAGAGGCGAGCTCAAAATAACAATATCCCAGGGATTAAAAACTCTGAGTTTGTTATTTGATTCTTAATAATAATAATACTTTGTCGAATCTGAAGTACTAACTATTATAAACAACAAGGATATATAATCAGTCTCAGCAACATCTCTTTTTCTATACAGGCTTATTTGTTTCGGACTCTAGGTTTATTTTTTGCGATTTTTATGGTAAGCATCCGACTTTAATTCCTGGTGGCTATATTAGTACTAAATTACTTATTTTTTTATATCAATTACACCCTTCTATATTTTCTCAAGGAGAGATTATGCGTTTCTTTTAAATGCTTATTAGACTTGATATGCAGTTTTAGCTGATACTTCCATAAAGACTAGTCCGTTTTCCTTAGCGAAACGAGAACCCTCTTCATAGGATATTTTCCGACTGAATAAATAAAAAGCGTACTCGACTTCCATATCGCATTTATTGCCTACAACAACAAAGCACATTTATGAATTTCCATTCATTTTAGCTTCTTACAGCCATTTTGATACGTTGTTGAATGATTAGCGGTTTGTTATATCATACACGAGGATGGCTCCCGCTGCTGAGCGGTAGTAGCCCCTAGTGATCGACTTGAATGATTATTGCCCAGCCTATATTATTTTGATAATATACTGTATCCCAGATTTGCAGTTTAATATTGGTATCTCCTACTGTGATCATCTTGGCACCAAATTCGACTCCGATAGTTACTTCATGCTTCTGACGAAAGCGTCGATCAATGAACTGCAAGAGCAAACAAGATTTGCCGACACCTAGAGATAAGCCAGTCGTTACCAGTATCACCTATAATGATGAACTTGAACATGTACGCGAACGACATTTTTACCTACGCTTATCAAGTAATTTATAATACCAAAGTTGGTACTTCTGCCAAATAATAAAAACGTAAGTAATTTATATTATATAACAGTGAAAGTATATTTTATGATGAAGATGATTGATTTATCACCAGAGGGCAGCTCTTGTAAACCAATGAGGCTTACCCTTACTATCAGATGGTAATGTGCGAATCAAATACTTTCTTGTTTCGTCTATCAGCAGCAATAACAAGCAGAAGGGGATTGCTGGCACGGCGAAATGCTTGAAAATATTGTCTCTGGTACCGAATGCTGTGTTGAAGGGTTGGAAGTATCCTGCTATTAGGATGAGACAGATTTCAGTTGTTATGGCAAATAACATGAAAGTATTACTAAGTCCTTGAGTGATCATTGACATTTTTCGGGTCTTGCAAACAAATGTATTGAAGATTTGTCCCAACACGACTCCATAGAAATATCCTCCTTGAGCGTACTTGCCGGCTTCAGTTGTATAGCAGACTGGTAAATTGGTGTAAGGTGAAATTTGTTGAACATTGCAGGCAGACCAGTTGAACTGCTGAGTGATAACGGCGACACCGTTCACCATGTTGCATTTAAGTGCAGCCATTCTTAGATCAACGAAAGCATGCTTGGTATAAATCCAATCGATCATGTCCCAATTTTTAGTGTCTGGGCAGCTGTTAGAGTCAATATATTGTTGAGCCACTGAGTTTCCGAATGAAGGTAATGTAGGATTATAAAAGTCATTTTTAGTTGAATCGTACCAAATTGGAATGTTGGCCTTGAAATTGAGCTCTGCAGGTTTAAATCCGAAGTCATTAAAAGCAACATAATAGCACATCATGCCTCCCCAAAATTCAGTCCATCCAATGAATCCATATGCTTGACACATCAATGGCAAAGTGACCAAATGCTATTCTTTGTTTCTGGGGGGTCTAGTCATGATATCTAACTCTCCAGGTTCATAAGCGAAAGCTATAGCAGGAATCAAATCAGTACCGATTGAGATATATAACACAATGACGGTAGTGACTGGCAGAGGGAACTGAATGATCACAAAACCAATAAATGGTAACATTTGGGAAATCTGACTTGTAAGTGCATATGTAATAGCCTTCTTGAGATTGTCGAAAATACGACGACCTTATTCGACACCGACCACGATTGAGCTGAAATCGTCGTTCATGAGAATCATATCTGCAGCATCCTTTGCGACATCAGTACCAGTGATACCCATTGAAATACCGATATCTGCTTTTTTAATAGCTGGCGAGTCATTAACACCGTCTCCAGTGACAGCCACAACTTCACCCATTTTCTGGCAACCCTTGACAATAACCAATTTTTGAGCTGGGCTTGTACGAGCGAAAACAATTTGTCCCTTAGTCAACCATTTTTACAACTTTTTACCTTGTTCCGACTCAGGTAGTCCTTCGTCTTCCATAGCCATTTTTGTCAGTTAGTCACCATGAATAACAATAGCATCAGATTAATGGAAAACTTCATCAAATGATTTTCCTTTTCGCTCTGCAATCTAATTGACTGATTATTCAGTAATAATATTGCACTGCTTGGCAATGGAAGCTGCTGTCACAGGCTGATCACCAGTAACCATGACGACTTTAATACCTGCTGATCTACACTTAAGCACAGCGAATGGCACTGAATCACGAGGAGGGTCAGTCAAAGAAAGAACTCCTACGAAAGTTTGATTTTTGAAATCAAAATTACTCTTCTATAAATTGAATTTAAATCCTTTTGGATATTGTTCTTTTGGTAAATGATATTTAGCAAAACCTAACACTCTCTCTCCGTTTTTACCAAAACTTGAGTTTGCCTCTTCGAATTTTCTATTCCATTCAGGACCCATTGGAACTGCCTTACCTCTTTCATCAATAGTTGTGCACAATTTCCATATACGTTCTGGAGCACCTTTTGTGAAAATGCAATAGTGTGAGTTTGGAGTCTCATATTCGTTAATTGAGAAAGCATATTTGTTTGTTGAGTTGAAAGGAAGACGACAATCTTTGTTTTAGAAATCTTTAGTCACAGGGTACTGCTCTCGCATCTTAGCAATATCAGAAATCGGTTGATAAAATTTTATGAGTCCAGACTCTGATGCATCACCTGTTGTAGGCATATCAAGATAAAGCATACTTTTTAACTTTTCATCCCAAAGTGCTTCTTCTTGCTTAATTTTTTGATCTTTCTCAGCCTGTGTTTTAATGGATTTATCATTATTAATTTGTGAGACTCGATCTGAAGGTAAACTTTTATCAAAATTTGCAACTGAACATACAGTTGCACACTCTTGTAGAGCCCTGAATCCAGGATCATTAATATCGTATTCGTACTGATAGTTTGATCCGAACTTTTGTCTATTGGCAGCTTTATACATCTGTCCACTATACCAAAGATGGGCGGCAGTCATTTTGTTCATAGTAAGAGTACCAGTTTTATCAGAGCAAATGCAACTTGTTGATCCAAGAGTTTCGACAGCGTCTAGATTCTTGCAGAGAACTTTCTTCTAGGACAATCGCTTAGCTGTTAGAGTGAGACCGACAGTGACTTCGACAATCATTCCTTCTGGTACGTTAGCGGTAATAATACCGATGGCGAAGATAAAATTAAGAACCGCAGGATAGCCGACAGCGAATCCAAGACCAAAAAGAATAACACCAATAATAACTGCAAATATGGTCAATCGGATGATAAATCTCTTGATTTAACGCTTCAACGGAGCTTATTATGATCTAGCATTTGCAGCTAAACTGGCAATTTGACCGATGAATGTTCTGTCTCCTGTTGCGAAAACGATACCTTTACCTGTACCTTCCTTGCACAAGGTTGAAAAGAAAGCAATGTTTTTAGTTTCAAGTGGATTGTCGTTTGTGCATTCAGGAACTCTAGCCAGCAATTAAGTTTCACCAGTAAGAGAAGAGTTATCCACTTTCATACCCACGGAGTCGATAATTCTCAAATCAGCAGGTATTTTTTTACCGAGCTCTACCTTAACAACATCTCCGACAACAAGTTTAGTGGCGTCCATTTTTCGTTATTATCCATTTCTGATAACAATAGTCTCTGGCGGAATGAAGTCTTTGAAGCTGCCCATGATAGCCTAACTCTTCATGTTCTGAATGAATGTCATCACACCGGTGATTGCATTGATGACAACGATGACAATACCCAAATACAAGTTACTAGGGTCCGAAGTTGAAAGTGCATATGCCACGAAACACAGAGCTGCACCAGCCCACAGCAACATGGCAAATGGAGTTGTAAGTTCCTTAAGCAATTTAATAGGCCATGGAGTTCCCTTCTTTTCTGTCAGTTTGTTAGGACCATCCTGTAAGAATTTTCTCTAAGCTTCCTCTGAGGTGAGACCTCTTTTCGCATCAGTTTTGTATTTTTAGCAGAACTTATCGAGTGGAATCTTGTGATCTTACATAGACTTGAACTTTTCAGCTAGTTGAATGGCTTGGTTAAAGTTCTGGCCTTCAGTTCCTTTGTCACCTTAGACTTCAACCCTTCTCTTTTTAAGCACGTCCTGGAACTCGGTCATTCTTCTACGATCCTCATTAAGTTCCATATTGTGCTTGGTTTAGGTGAAAGCTGTGATCAGCTGACTGCTGGTCTTGCTGCCTCCTCCAAACATTTAAAAATTTGCAGATAAAATTTATAAGCATAGAAATTTCATTTTAAAAATAAAAATTGGAGCCTAACATAATTCGGGGTTAACAATAAAGCATACATAATTTAAAAGAGAAGTATTCATTGATTTGAAAGTGTTCAGCCTAGATTTGAAGAGTTGAATTATTAAAAACTACTCAAAAATACAAAGTTTTATATAGTAATATTCATCATGAATCAGAGAAAGTAAAAATAGCAACAAGTAAAGAAACAAATAGAATAAATACTTCGCAGTGTGAAATAATAGAAACAGCATATTGAGAACCAATTAGCCAAAAATGATTTAAAAATAAAAAGCTACTGCTAAGAGTATGAGAAGCTTAGATACGAGTCTAATTTTTAACGTTTAACATAAAACTAAACTATTATTCTTCGGTCGATAATTGAAGGACTTGAAGAAGCTCAAGTTAATCCTCTATAAATTCTTGGCAATCAAGTTTCAGAATTAATCGATGATGAAGCAAACCCTAAAAATTCTGATTAGTTTCATAAGTAAGACATACTTACTATCCAATAATCTATAATTAAAAACTTATGGGATGAAATTAACAAATTATAGCGATAACGAAAAGTTGAGGGCTTAAACAAAATCAACAAATCTTCAACCTTTGATCCCGTTTGAAGCTTTAAATTTCTTTAGCTATGCTGCGTGTGAACTATGATATTATGTAAAAATTACTCTGATAGTTTTTGAATTCGAGTTTGAGCTCTTGCTCTCTCCATACCGAACTCTCTTTCAAGCTTTTTCTTTTCTTCAAGAGAGGCTCTGACAAATTTTTCTTCTCTCTTGTTTTCAGCTTCTTGCTCATCTTCAAGTATCTTGAGCATCTCAGCATTCTGTTTATCAACCAATCCGTTCATTTCTTGTTGTAGTTGTTAAGGTGTTTTTTTCTGAGTTGCTGATTTTTCATGTTTTTATGATTATGTTTTTACTTCTGTGCGTTTGTTTTATTTATTTTGAACAACTTGAGGCTGCTTGTTAACGACACGACTTGATTAATTTTGTATGGGTTCTTTATGGTTGTCAACCTGGACCTTCTATGTCTTTGTAATGGATACCTTCTGAGTTGTATCCATGGATAAACTTTTTAAAAGTTAATTTGCATCAAGCTTACCTTGTTTAAGTTTCTCAATTTTTTAATACATTTCCCTCTTTTGCTTTTATATTTATTTCTTCATCAATTGTCTTTGTTCGATTAATTGGTCTCTCTCTTGTTTTATATGGACAGCTTTTTACATTTTTTATTAAATCTTGCTCATAAGTTTCATCTTCTCATACTCCTGCACTTTCATAATTCTTTCAACGTTTTATTTTTTATCAGTTCTTTTCATTGTATCATCATTTTGTTTTATTTTCTGTTTTTACTCTCTCTACCTTTGAACTCGAACCAAGTTGTCTTCTTTGCTGTTCAGTTTTTTAATCATCTACATTTTTGTTTCTTACATTTTCTTCTCATTATTTAAACGAACTCTTTTTCTTTACTATTCTCGTTCTTATTATTGACGCTTTTTTTATTAAAGCTATTTTTATTATTGCTGCTGCAGTTCTTTCTTTCTTTCATCTGCTTATTGCTGTTTCTTGAAATAGTCTTGTTTTCGTTTTTCTTCCATTGCCTCATTTTGTTATAAAACTTCTTTCATTTTTTCATTATGTTGCAAAGACTTAAGACGGATTTACTCAGCATGTTGTCTCTTTTGCTACTAAAATTGCATTCGCTTTTTCTATATCTATTTCTCTCGTTATTGAAATTTTTTGTTTAATTAATTAAGCGCTTACTAATTTCTTTATCTTGCCTGCTTCAATTTTTCCTATTTCTACTGTCTCTTTAACTATGACTCTTACTTCTTTCGATCATTTTCTTCCTGCATTTTCCTTACTCTTTATTATTGCTTTGCTTCCATTTCTTGTTTTCTTTTTTACATCATTCTTTGTTGCTCTTATAAATTTTTCTCCTTGGCGAGTTGAAACTATTCCTGTTTCTTCTTTTTCTCCTATTGTATTTCACGATTCCTTTCTTCTCTCTCTCGTTGTTTCCTCGCTTCGTTTTATTTTTGAGCCTCTTCCTTTCTTTTAATATCTTCAAATAATTTCTCTTGAGCGATTCGTTATTATTATTGTTTCTTAAGAGCTTCTTCTTCTCTAGCTTTTTTGGCTTCTTCTTCTTGTTTATGTTTTTCTTCAAGCTATTTTTTACGTTTTTATTATTTTTCCCGCTGTAGTTACATTTTCTTCTCGTTGTTCTTTCTGATTTCTTCCATCTTCATCTCGTACTGAATAGTTTGTTAGATTTCCTTCTGCTGCTTGAACTTAATTTTCTCTAACTGTTTCAATTATTTCTCAATGAGTGTCGATTTGTTAACACCTGAATTTGATACTTGACTTTTCTTTGTTCTCTGACCTGGACTCCATGAGCCTTTTGATTATTCATTAATAACTTGCTCTCTAGCTTAAGCAAGAAGCTGCAATCTCTGCATTCTTTTTTACTATTAATGAGCCATCCTTTTATCGATGATTGCTTTATCAGTGACTATACCACCATACTTGCTGTTCACTTATTCTTGACTTTTTGGTACTAAGTCTTCGTTTTTGAGCCCCGATCGCAACAAGGCCTCATTCGAACGAGGAGTCAGCTTGAAGTTAGAGTTCGAGATGTTTGAAGGAAAGTTTTCGAATGAATACATATAAATAAAATATAATCCCGGACTGTGCAAGAACAACTCGAAATCAACAAAAGCTACATTTAAAAATTGCTATAAGTTACTTTAGCGATTTATCCCAAATTAACTCATTTAATTCTAAAGGATGTTCTATGGTATTCCTGTTTTTCCCATTCTTGCTCAATTATGCTTCATCAACTGTATTTGTTAGCAGGTTAGTCCTTTTAAATTAATCTTATTGTTTTTAATAATATTATTCGAGAAAAATAAGGCTAAAAGATCTGTCTGTATATCAAAAATTTAATAAAATTCTTATTTCCCTGATGATCATAATTTCAAATTTATTTCATAATATTTTATACAACGCTTAGGAGAAAGTAAAAAATTATGTGAGACCTCTGGACACGATTGGGCTGCTAAAATCAAGGATTCCCTAACTGATTAGCTTTCGGGTTGATTGACTACTTTATTTTAATAAATTAATACAGAACTTCGTTTTTTAATCACCAGTTGAGTTGAGCTGGTAGAGGCCTATGCAGACTGTCTCGCTTCATCATTTATGTTATCTGCTGGTCCCCTTCTGAAGTACTGAAGCCCTACTTAATCTGATTCTCTTCTAATTGTTCACGAACAATCAATTTCTATCGTTAATTTCTCCAATTCCGTCAAACATCTATAAATTAACTCTCAGAATCGTATAATAAATGTTTAAAATAAGTAATTGGTCAAGCAACAAATTGAACTATGAGTTTAGGAACGCTCCTTGACGAACGTTGGAAGGAGAGGAGGCAAATTATTTAATAAAAATTATAGAAAATAAGAGCGGCTCCCTGATCGGAATTCATTATATTCGACTTTTAAATGCTGCGGAAGTCTATAATAATTTGAGAATTAGTTGGTCTACGAAGCAAAACAAAGCCGAACTTTGAGTGCAGTCGGAAGCAGACTCGTGGTATCTCAGACAACTATTATCTCCGGTGAAGGACGCTTTGGTCAGCCAGTGTGGAATCGCTGAATGTAGTTTTTAAAACAGGTTGGAACTATTTGAAACTTAAACTATTCAAACCTTAATAAATTCTTTATTGAATGGCAAGCACCTTAAATTAAAATTAAACTTAAAAAATAAAAAAAACTGATTTTGACGCGGAGGTAGTTTCCCGGAAGTTCTAGAAAAATCCAAAAAGTGCGATCGATTTCAACTGCTCTTAACTCTTCCAACAATGGACATTATCCTCTAAAAATTTAAATGGTGTTTTTGCTTTCAAGCTGAAGCTGCTACTCTATTCTCGTTCCAGATCGATGTGCAATAAAATAAATTTTGGTAAATTGCTGCTTTTGTTCCCGATCTGTTTTCAAAATTCAACATTTTTCTGCATCTTTACTGTGACTAGCCTATTTTAAGTCCTTTTATTGACACGCTATATACTATTGTGCTTGCCTTGACTTGTGATGTGTATATTCAATTCAAAGGAGCCAGTTATTAGGAGCAAGAAGGAGACCAATCTGACAGAGATTGTGGTAAACGATTTTACTCTTATCTCAGATCTTCGGCGGCGGCAAGATGAACTGCATCAGAGACACGGACCAGGGACCAGTGCCAATTCTAGACAAATTTGCACCTGAAATAGCGACCGCTATTTGAGACTCCCAAGACTCTCAAGCTGATGTGTGGAGTAGCTATGGCCATAGCGATCCAAGTTTTGCCAGGTCAGTCCTGAAGTGATTGTGTATGCTCTTGGACCTAATTCCCACACTTATTTTCAATATAATTGAAGCCCATTTTCATTTAATGCTCCTCAAACTCGCTTTAGTTAATAAATTGATCGAACAGTCGATATAATAATAGGGAATAATCTCTTATTTAAATGTATCAACGCAGCAACAGTCAGGTCGGTAGACTGATCATAATAAACATAATACTCGCATGCCTAATTCTGCAGTGTGGAGTGGTCAGCAGCCGAGTCGTCAGTGTATACGAGTACCCCGATGTGGATGAAAACTTCGATAGAATCTATGTCATCAGAACTGACAGTAAAACCCAATATATGCGACTGTATTGTCGTGAGGAAAATACTGTCAGTATCTCTATTACTTGGAAGCTAGAACTTGATGAACACCCGCGATTTCCTATTAACTCGCCTGAAATGTAAACACCCAGAATGCAGAGGAAACTGTACTCGCTATGGGAAAGCTGTAATGTCGGAGTCAAAGTTAAATAACAAGGTTCGATTGTTAAACTAGTCAAAACAGGTACTGAGGAGATATTGTTCGCCATCAACGACTACACCTGGAGAGAGGAAGGAGGCGATATCGAAATTTACACTGAAGACTACTCGACTAAGTGGGGTATGGGCGAAAGATTTCAGACTAATTTTGCCATCACCGACGGAACATGGACTGTTTGGAATCGAGATAGGCCTTGGGAAATCGATCACGGCAGTTCCTAGACAAGTGTACAGACATATGGACACCAGCCTGTGTATCTTGCTCGTTCTACATACTCAGAATTATTCCATTTGGTATACTTTAAGAACACTTTTGGTTTCAATTTATAGTCTTCCGATGGGTCTAAAAAACTTAAGTACAACGTAGTAGGAGGAAATATTCATTTCTTAGTCATGATTGGTACTGAACCAGAACCACTCATCAGAAAATATCATCGTTTTATCGGTCCAGCAATGGTGCCGCCATTTTGGTCTTTAGGATATCATCAGAGTAAATGGGGATACCGCAATATTGACTAATTTACAAAGGTAGTAAACGAGTTCGAAAAATACCAGCTACCCTTGGACACAATGTGGTCAGACTTGGATTATATGGACAGAAAGGCTATTTTCACCCTAGATATACGCAACTACCCACCTGATAGACTTAACAGTTTACTCACAAGCAAAAGAATCCATTATATTCCACTGATTGATGCAGGAATTTCTGTAGCTGATCGAGTAGCTATTGATGCAGGCAATAATGCAAGTGTATTTTTCAAGAGCATACGTAATCAAAACGAGAATTATCTTGGAGCAGTATGGCCTGGTAAAGTTCATTTCGTCGATTTTTTGCATCCCAATGCGTCTAATTTTTGGAGAACACAGCTTGATAGACTTTACTCATTGGTTCCATTTTCAGGAGTTTGGCTAGATATGAATGAACCTTCCAATTTCGAAGGTAATGAACCGGTGGTAGAAGGCTTCCGTATTCAGCATAGAGAATCAATCAACATGATGACAATAGATGTGAACCTGCAACACTACGGCGGCAACTTAAAGCATAAGGAAGCTCATGCCTATTATGGTCATATGACTACAGTCCCGACTTATGAGTTTTTAAAGAGTAAAAATGGAAGACCATTCATCATCACAAGAAGCAATAGTGTGGGAACAGGCGTATATGCTGGACATTGGACAGGAGACAATGTTGCAACATGGGATTTCTTAAGACTTTCAATCAGTGGCAACTTCCTCTTCCAAATATTTGGGATCCAAATGGTCGGGGCCGATATCTGCGGATTCCGAAGTAAACTATTTGTCCAATTTAGGAAACACTAACTAATAGCTGTGCTCTCGATGGATGCAAGTGGGTTCTTTTTATCCTTTTGCACGCAATCATCATGAAAATTAGAGTATATCTCAGGAACCATATCAGTTTGGAAACAAGCTCCTTGAGACTTCTAAGATGTCATTTTATCAAAGATACTCTCTTCTTAAGCAAATGTACTCAACTCTTGTAGAGCTTAACGGAACAGGCACATTCTATCGACCTCTTTTCTTTGAGTTTCCCAAAGACAAGCAGTGTTATTCTTAAAAATTTACTGAAACTTAACTTCTTATCGGAGACTATTTGTTAAGCGCTCCCATAGTTGAAGAGGGCAAAAGTGATAGAGAAGTGTACTTCCCCAAATCTAATGAAACTGAGTTTTGGTATACCTTAACTTTAAATAAATCGAGAGGAGTTCAATTCTCTCCAGAGCTAAAGTATTATAAAGGTGAAAGCACTTATACAATCAGTAATGAGCTTCCCGCAACTCCTCCTACATTCCTGCGTTCGGGTAGGCTGATTCTAGTGAATGAACCTACAATGAGAACTGCGGATTTGTCAAACAGTTATACTATATTGGCAGCATTGAGTCCTATAAGTTTCCGTGCTTCAGCATCTTTCCTAGCAGCTAAAAATTTCACAGATAATGCACAGATTGACTCATGTGTAGCAAACGGGTGCACTATTAAGTTCAATCTACACAAAGATCTCGGCGACACCTATGTTTTAGAGTGGAATTACATCGGAAGAAATGCCAATGTGGATATCAATATTGGAGTTTCACGTGTGTTAATTGCCTCAGAAGATCACTTATACTAGGGCAATAGTGTCTTCAAAATCGACAGCACACAAGGTAGACAAGTTATAAATATTAAATGAGCAACTATCAGTGACTATATTACAAATTTGTTGTGTGTACTGTTTCAATTCCGTCAATTTTAAATAAATAGTATTAGTTCAAAGAGAAAGAATATATATTAATTGTGCTAGTATGCTAGGTCAGTTAAATTATGAAGCCATGCGATCTGCTAAGGGTCGACGAGGTGACTTATGTTTAGTTTTTCTCGTGGCCAGTGCAGCGATGTCTTCCATTATTTTATGTTTAGTTTGTTGCTTTTATACTTTCTCTAGTAAGAACTGCTCGAATGATTTCACAACTGGTTATTGGTGCTCGATTGCTGAAGATTTTGTCATACTTGTTTATGTTAGCAATAATGAGTCTTCAGGATTGCTTAGCTATAGTGCTTAAGGGTTGATATCGATGTCAAGCTCAAATTTAGGTTGTGTTTGCAAAGACAGTGGAACCATTAGCTATCTATCAAGTACTTCGAAAAGATTATTTCCATTTTCGGTCATCAGAGACAATGACTGTGACTCACAACTAGGCAAACACCCAAGAACTTCATATTTGCGATAAAGTTCATAACATTTTCGCTTGTATTCATCACGTTGAGCTCTGAGCTTGTCGATTTTATTACAATATGTTGTGAGTATAGCTCTTATATGTGCTGAAACTCCGCATCGGCATCCTATATTGTGAATGAGTGATTATATGTTTTATTTCATGTCGCCCACCAGCTGAATTACTGCTGTAGGACTTGACAATGAAGACTGCATAGTTATTATCTGTGCTGCTAATAAATATTAAAGGTGTGCAGTTAAATCTTATTGCCAAGTAGTAATAATAATATGAGTTATTTTATTAAAATGTGTACAGTGAACATCAAATAGTCTAATTTCATCAATTAATGACATTTTAGTCTTTATATTGTTTCAAATATAAAGTTGAGTGTGAGTTATAGGCTACCACAATTTTCCCGATATAAATGTAGACCAAAGCCTTTAATTGCATAATATTTATTTAAGATGGTAAAACATATTGACATTGAATACTGCGGAGGATGAGGCTACGGAGGACCTGCCAACAGGGTGAAGAATGCTATACAAGCAGCCTTCCCTGACCTCAAGATTGTCACACACTCTGCCAATGGTATGACCAGCAAGATTGATGTGGCTTGGATCGAAGATAGTGGCAACAAGACCCTCGTCTGGACAGGAGGCAAGGCAGCTGCTGAAGGTGGTCATGCTCAGATCATCGCTCTCATTAAGGCCCAGAAATGAGCTATAAAACAACCCTGAAAAAGATGCTCGATCTAGAATGCGAGGGAGTCCTAAAAGTTATGGGGCTTCTTTAAGAAATTGATTGAATATCTTTCAACATTTAAATACATCATTCTTTATTAATCCAAAATATAGAGCAGACCTATCGAATATTTATCTTTTCCAAATGGTAAGTTAAATATAGATATGTTAAACTATTAATAATTTGAATGACGAATTCTAGTTGTGAAAAAGCGATGAAGAACATTTGATAAGTGGTATGAATATTTATTGATTATATTTTGTAATATATAAATGGTTAAAGTTATCGATATTGAATACTGCGATTCGTGAGGGTACGGAGGACCAGCTGCCAGACTTAAAAAAGCAATTCAAGCTGCCTTCCCCGATAGCACCATTGAACTGCACCCTGCTGATGGGCCAACTAGCAAAATCGAAGTAGCCTGGAAAGAAGCAGGCGTAAAGAAGATAGTGTGGTCTAAGGGAAAAGCTGACACCGAGAACGGTCACACAACCATTCTCGCTAATCTGAAGCAAGCTCAGTGAATACTGTGAGTATACAACTAAAGATAAACGATCGAAAATGCTGGGAGACTCTTCAAGTTTCGGAGTTTTCTTAATAACCTGATTGAATATCTTTTATATTTATTAATTCACGAGAGTCTGTGTACTTCAAACAAACTGAAAATTAAATAAATAATAGGTATGAGTCAAAGTAGAGCGGTTAAGCACATTTCGCATTATGTGCTGGTTTTGGCATTGAAGTATGTGCACTATGGACACTGCTTTTGATCTAGTTATTCAGATTAAGTAGGTACCTCACTTTTGTTTGTTTTCTAATTTTCAACTGTTTTCTCTTCTGATTTTATGGGCTCTTCAACTTCTATTTTAGTCTGACTGTTCTCATATGTTTTAAACCACCAGTTAGTGATACTCTTCTTATCATGTTTTTCCTTCACAAAGAGCTCGACTTCACATTTCATTTTTAGTTCATCCCAATTTTTTGTAGAGTCTTGTTTGGCCATCCATAAGCTTTAATTACCCTTACTACCAATTTTCCAGCCAAACTGTACTGGCACAATAGAGTTGCTGTTTCCACTCGTACTCAATGACAAAGTTACTACTTTCTTATCTTTTGACATATTGACCAGCTATACTTGTCTAAAGTAATTGTACACTTCAACTTTGTCTAAGTTGACTTCAGTCTATTATTTGATAACTGGTTACTCTTGTCTTACTTATTTTTACTCTTTTTATTACACCATCATGCTACTTTAAACATTCTCTTGTTTTGGTTTGCTTTTTTCGAAGAAAGCTGGAGCGAAAGTTGATAGATTTGGGTGGTCATCGAACAAATCTACCAGTTATTTGTCTTAATGTTATTCAGTAGGTGCTACTTTGAGAGTTATTGCTTTGCCTGGCTTCTTAAAAAATTTCAGAATATTCGAGTTTTCTGTTACTGACTTGTTTAACTTGAAGCCCTCCAGATGCTGGCAAATTTCGAAATTTTTTGTGCTAGTCTCTGTTGACCGACAGCAAAACACTTAATACTCATAAAGCTTAACTTAAACTCCTTCGTATTCAAAACTTTGTGCTAACTTTTTGTTCACTATCTCACCAGTGACCATTGATATATGAGGGTTAATTATTGGTTTATCGTGTATGTATTTCTTAACGGTCTTTACCTGTTATAATGTGTTACTAAAATTCAAACGCTCTTTTAGCTTTGTGTCTGTCGTTGTTGAGATGACATCTTCAATAAACTATTGCAACAGGCTCACTAAATTAGGGAACAAGTATGTGGGTGATGGCTGTCTTGCTAAGTAAGCCAATCCTTGTTATGATGTTGAGCAGCCATCCAAAATTGCCCTCACTATATTATAGCACCCGTAGACATTCCTAAATTATAATTGAATTACTTAGACCTAAACAAGTTAACAAAAGCTAGCAGGCATTCAACTGGGAATATATCGTAAATAGTTGAGGTAAACACGAATCTTTCCTCATCGAAGGCAGTCAGGAGATTCTGATTAATGACATAAGGTAATCCGACTCCAAGCAACATTTATGCCCTGTTGACCCAAAACTAATCCTTGACTTTCAAAATTTCAAGGCAAAGTGAACTGTAGTCTGCTAGTTCGTCCTTGGTATCAGTAATGGAACATATAGATTCCAGTACTACTTCAATGATTGCCTTAGAGAATTAAATATTTTGAATGCATAGCCGATGAATAATGCCAGCAAGATCATTCATATTTTGTCTTTCCCGTAATGCTTTCCTATAGAATTACATATGACTAAGACAAATCACATCGTTTCTATTGAGATGGAACAGATACTCAGGTGGGATTTGATATGGCTCGTAATTATGGCCGGTAAAACCATAGCTATGCTTAAGCAGAAATAGAATTGTTGCTAATCCCCATGTGAACTACATTGGGTTACTTTTAGTGCCCAATGAGTAATTTTTAGGATTTATTTTTACAGGAGACTGCTTCTCAAGAGCATAATCAATTAGTGTAGATATTAGATTTCGTGAAATGAAGAATTGATATAGTTCTGGGAAATTAGTGGAACCTGAAACTAACAAGAACAAAAGTTTGAAGTATCCATCGATCCTCATCCAATTTTTAGCCACTTCTGCAGGCATAGCATTTAACAGCTCAGTAATGTATGCTATAACTTAAGATTTGGCAGTAGCATCTCCCTTTTTGAAGGTCTCAAACAGCACGATTTGCAGGTAGCCAGCCATGAAATCTCTAACAGCTCGCTCATGACTAAATAAAAGTTTGAAAGTGCGAGGCTTGTTTTTCAGTACATAAGCATACAATATTGAAGGAGTGGTAGACTCAATGTTAGCATATAGAATTTTTTGTAAGTCACCGATATACCCGGAATGGAAGCTAACATTATAAATTACTTCGCTGATGACTTCTAATTTATTTTTGCAGTTGGGAGATGTCGCGAGCAGGCTACAAACAAAATTTACAAAATGCTTGCCCAGTGAAGAATCCAGTAATTGCGATTATGCCATGTAGTTGTGATTGTCCAGCCACAATTATCGATAGTCTTAAACACTGTTGTACACTTTAAAGTCATCATAGTTTATAATCTATTTTCCAATTGTGGGATCTTAAAGTTAAAATTAAATAGGATGTTTCACAACTTTCTCGTAAATGAGCACATATGCATTTCTACTAGTACCTGATCCCCATTATTCTGAAACAAAGGTGCCACCATAACACTAATTTTCAAAATCTGACTGTACAAACATGCTGATACGAGAATCATCAAATTTTCTCCACAGTTTTTCCTTCTGCAAGATAGAGTAGTAGTGTCCTACATCAGCTGATCCACTGTGTACAATAATGCCCTTTAGTTTCATCTTATAGAAATCTTTTTCCTTGCCATGCATGGCCATCACTTCAAATTTCTTAGCCTCCTCTTAGTTGTGTGCTAAACCTTTCATGTACTCGAGTCCCAACTTTTCCCTGAGCTCTACTCCTTCTTTAGTGTAGGGTTCGATATTAAACTCATCTGGGAATTACAATCTCGTATGTATTTTCATATTCACGAACATGTCATAATTAAACACAATTCTTCTCAAGTGGATGAACATGATATTGGGGATCTAACTTAAAATATTTCGTTTCGTTGTTTATCCTCGGTTTTGGCATGAGTCACATAAATAGCCTGAAATTACTTCGCCTTGATAGCTGCCTTCCAGTGCAGAACACAAGTCTGTTTTTCCTTAAATTTATACTCCGAATGAGAAAAACTCCTCTCTATTTTACTTCTTATATCCACAAGAGTGACATATCATCTGTGAAGCATTGGCTCCCTTAAAAAGTGATTCAAGCAACTTCTTATATTTTGTTGAGGTTAAGCCGACTTCAAGTTGGTCAAATAAAAAGTTCAAGAACTCAGTAGTGTCTTGTTGAATAGTAGGATTAATAGGAGGTACAAATGCATTAAGCAGTTCAAATGGTGCATAATCCACACGTTCTGAAAAGTGCAACGCTGCAAAAAGACGTTTCAATTCCTTAATTACAGGATGATCTGAACTGCATTTCATTAAAGAATTTCTAAACGGAGCCACAGTGTTTAGCACTTGAAGCATTGAGTTCATGTAACAGGTGCTGCCGAAATTTTTGAGACCTACTGCAATGCCTTTACTGCTTGTTAAACGAGCTTATGGATTAATTTATTTGATAACTGGTAAAATGCACTTATTTAAGAAATCTTATTATGAATCGTTTGAAAGTTAATGCAGTCTGGTAACGATCTTGTAGGCAGCTTATCGACTGGAGTCGGTTTTACAAATTACGTAATTTTTAAAATGATAGCTCTGTTTTGGGTTTTCCAACATTTCATTTGTAATTTCGATTGATTGCAATTTTTCTGCAATATTATATGCAAACAGGCACTTTTCAGTAATTTACACCTTTCTGCTGCCTAGAGATCTACAAATTGAATCTTTCTTAATCAAACTCTGGATGGTAGACAGAGTGCCTAAAATAATTTTGTTTGAACTGTAATCAGTGCGATTCTCTGGTTATACTGTAGTAAACAAGCTGTTCAACAATCGATTAGCTAGTGAAATAAAGTATTCATCCTTAGTGTCATCGGTCATGTGCAGTGAAACGTAGCGATCAACTAATTAACTAAGTATAAGGAAATATTATTCATAATCGAACTTATTTTCACTTGGTAATCCTTCCACTAATTTTAAGATTAGCTGTTCGATTTCACGCTCATCCTTGGGTGTTGAGTAGAAGAAATATATATAAATGAAAATTATTACACTGCGTCGATAGTTCAATGAAAAATTGTTAACGCCATGGATAAAATCTATTGGTACAAAGCTGTGATTCGCGGGATCACTTGCAATTAAGCACCCTAATAATCGAACGATTTAAACTGTGAGCTTTTGAATATACTAACTTTTGTCTGTGTTGTATTATTTCATGAGTCTCTGCATGATGTTACTTGCATCATTGTACATCTTCAATAATGTTCCCTTACTTTCGCCAACTTATTACAGTTTAGTACTATTATTTTAAGAGAATTTTTGATTTGTTGAATTTTTAATATACTCTTCTATTTTTTTAATAAAATCTTTCGGGCCTAAATGATTTATTTTGTTTTTGCTTATGAATCTTGCAACAGGATAAGCTGATAACAGTTCAACCACATACATATTGACTATTTTAAGGAAATTAGGAAGGACTAAATTTTTAGTGACCTGATCCAGCTCATATAAAGTCGGTGCCTTTTATAGTATAGTATTCACTCTTGCCATGATTTTGTGCAATCCTTCTTGCTTCCAAAATTATTAATAGAACTAACCACGTTTTGCTAACCCTGAGTTTGCTATCTCCAAAGAATAACATAACCGGAACATGCTTTGTTACGACTCGATAATTGAATAAATTTGCGACTATATCTATTTGCTCAACTATTTGTTAACCTAAAGTGTAGACAGGAGCCTATAGAAGTTCAAATGAGCCTATTTGAACTTCTCATTTTAAAATACATCGAATATAAGTGAGTATACTTTTGAGCATGAAAGTATTCTACGTGGAAGGGCCTAGCTGTTAATTTGAACTACTTCGGTTTATTTTCCTTCTCCTGAGGGAGATAAATCATTTTGGAAGCCTGATGCATTTATAAGCTTATATACTGCACTATCATTTTTCACTGATTTCATATAGAAAAATTCCTTAAAATCATTAAAGCTTAAGTGACCTTTTTTGGTCTTATCGTGTTATTAAAACATTTTTAAGAGTCTATCTTTTTATTTTAACAAAGAGCCTTTCCATCTTTAGTTTGCTAATAACTCCATTTCCTTCATTGACAATCCATCTATTTAAGTATTTTTATACTGATCAAACAAAATTTTAATTATTTTTAGCAGTTTTTAGGAGACATCACTTCCATCTTAATTAAGCAAATTTGATTTAATAACATCCTTTACCGGTTTCTTTTTAATTTTTATCCCTTAATTATCGTAGAACATCAGATCCCCCAAACTTTTGCCGTTGTTGCTGTAATCCATAGCATCTGAGTATTTATGGATATCAATAGTTTATGGCTTCTACCCAATTATTTAACCTATTAATTTCTTTAAACTCCAAAAAGTGATATTATCCTTACAGACTATGTTAAATTTAGCAAGTGCCTCTTTACTCTCTTTACTTTTTTGTTTATTTTCATAGAGGTTGTCAATGATGAGACATATTTTTTCACTATCGATCGACTAGAAGTGAGGCTATAAATTTCCAAGTCCGTTCTTTTCAGTTTATGCAAAAATTTCAAGTAACAAATTGATATATATTTAAAGCTTGGTTTTTATTTTTTCATCAAATGCATCCAACTTTGATATTTTACTAATTTCACCAATAACATCGTCTAAGAACTATCGACGATATTCTTCAGTTTTAGCTTGAATACTTTCGTCTAAATTTGAAATTAGCTGAATAATCATCTTCAGGATGGAAGTGCAGATACTTGAAGATTTGACCGCTAACAATAAATTTTAAAGGAATTTCATTCCGATTAAGTGAAAAGGTGACACTAAAACATGAAAAGTTTGCTTCACTGATGAAAGAAGAGGCCCAACAAATTTTTGTTTTTATGTTTGTTCCTTTGTAAGAGGACCCTGCAAATTGCTACTGTAGTCGTAAGATTTACTGACTTTAATTTTGTTCTTAGATTTATTCACATCTATAATTATACTACCAATTAAATCAAATCCGTTACTTGTCAGAGATTAAAAAGGAACAAAATCTTCAGTTTTTTCAAGCATCTACACTGTGAAATCAAGCGAACGATCAAGCAGTTTATGGATCCAATCAAGGAAGTTTTATGAGGGTCCTAGTCTCTCGTAAATGAACTTTAATATTTAATTAATATTATCAGTATCGTTTTAGAATAGGAAAGTGAATAATCGTAATAGATCTCGCTTAGTATTTTAATCTTTTGATCGCGATAAAAGTTTTAATAAAGATGCGTAAATATCTTTAGATTTTAAAAATGCGACAGCCTCATGTAATGTTAAAGGTGGATGATTTTCATCTAAAGTATCTTCATCTTTTTTCTAATATTTTTAAGGGTATGAGTTAATGAAATCTTTAAGTAGCTAAATTTAATTTTTAATTTTTTTACAATCTTGTAGCTTTTGACTCATAGATTAAAGTAGACCCATTCTAACAACAGGGTTTTTTATGGTGGAAACAAATGCTTTAAATACTTTCTATGCTTACTCCTAAATATTTGCTTTGACATTTGCGGATTTTACTGTAATTAGATCCCATAAGAAACCAAGAATTTTCATTTGCAAATCATTGCTTATGCTTCTGTTTTTTAGTTCTTTCAACAAATTTAAGTTTTCAATAGTAAGCTAATTCTCTTTAAGAACTAGTATTTTGTTAATCAAAAATTCTACATATGCTACAGGAATATTTCTTGAGATCTATGTAAGCAACTTTTCGATCATAGACCGGCCTCGAAGATCAGTAGGTGGCACTATTTTCCACAAACTCTAAAATTATTTCTAAGAGATAATCTACTTTTTAATTAAGTACTCCAACAAAGATCCAGTCCTTGATATTATTTGTTCGTGTGTGTTAGCATTAAAAATTTGCTCAAATATTTTTTCATCTTTTAAAAATTTATTAAACGATTCTCTTTCTTCAGAGCTATATTGCTTCTTTGGGTTGATGAGATCTCCAAGATAACGTAATGCTAACATTTGTTTTTCCATATTTAACTTTAAAAATTCCCGTACAAGTGCTCTTTTTAGTTCATTTTGTGATTAGTAAACTTCTGTTAAAGAAAATAGTCGTCTTCCTAGCTGATCATAACAGTAGTAGCCCATATCAATTTTATTAGGCGTTAGTGTTTTAGCGGTCTTGCAGAAAAAGTCTTCAATTTTAGAGTACAAGTCAAAGAACAATTCATTTTTTATGAACATTCTGGGGAAGAATTGCACCATCCCTCCTATATTAGCCAGCATAAAATAGACTATATCGTCATTAAATTCATTATAACCCATTATTTGTAATACTTTCTCAATACCTCCAAACTCCACAAATGTGTTGATAAATTTCATCATGGAGAGGGATTTACATGATATCATGCGCATGATCGAATAGAAGGGTTTTTCTTTGTATTATTTTTCAAAACAAATATCGTAGCTGTCATCTAACAATATTTATTAAGAAGAAAACGTGTAGTAACATAGCTTAATGTCAGACATCTTATCTCGTTATTGAATTCGTGGTGAGAGAACATCAATCCACTCATCTTAGTTAATGCTCAATCCAAAATATTTATTGCCTTCAGAGTCTTGTTTATCCCCATTTTAATCAAATCGACGATAAGTGACTCTAACTTTTTTGGTGCCATTTTATTAACCTACTTCAACGACAGTTGATTTGTACCACACTCGATTGAGTAGAGCATCAATGTGTGCTCCTGTTTATAATCCCATTCTCCAATCATAGTCTTTAGTGCGTTCTCCCAGTGGAGCAAACCAAGGCTTCTCTCGCACAGTGTTGGGGTTGTTATAGTTAGCGTACTTTATCGTGTATTTCTGGTTATCAACTTATAAGACAGTGCAGCGAGTCCACCCACAAAAGCTAGTTGATGTAATGTACGGCTTCACTGTATCGCATTACTCACCCTAAACAGGACTATATTGTGCAAGTGGTCTATCCTTGCCCAGAGGGTACACTAGGGACATGTCGATATTCGCAGTTTTATAGTAATCTGAGCTGCTGTTATAGACGAATCTCATTGCATCGAAGCCAACTCGAAACTCCAGACTAATCGATATCTTAATGATTTCGCAGATTAGATCTTCGTAGTACTAAACACATTAGCTTTTGACATCCTTGATCTTCATTATTTGTTCAGTGAGTCTGTAGATAGCATGTCCCACTTTGCCGAGATCATCCTTGTACGAGTGCAATGCCTGTTTGAGCAGTGGACAGAGTTCTGCTAGTTTGGCGGCGTCTGCGTGATATAACTCCTTGATTACCTAATTGAATTGAGGTACCTCCATCAATGCGAGTTGCAATTAAAAAAGATTTACATATGGACGGGTCAGATAATAATAATCACTCATCATAGTCAATCATAATAATAATAATCGGTGGCATTGGTTACACATGAATAAAATACAAGCAGCATTAATGGTGTACTCAACAACACCCTCCTGTTTTCTTCTTTCCATTGCTTTGGTCTTTTTATTACTCTTTGTTGTTTGTCAACACGATTTTATCACCTGCAGCCCTGTTGTGGTTTGTTATTTCAAGATGGGCCTTTGTGTTCTATTACTTGTTTCTGCTAGTACTGTCCGATGCTTAAGGCAATAAAGCTGCGATTTATTTGAAGAATTATTGAATGTTATTTCCTGATTTTGCACTAACTTCTTTGAAAATTACTTGATTATCTTCAGCTAAGGACCTACCCTCTTCTTCAGTAACATCCCGATCCTCTCTGTCTGTTTTATTGGCCAATATTGCAATTATAGCTCCGTCTCCTCTCTGATTCTTCACATCGTCGATCCATTTCTGTAAATTCTTAAAAGACAGTCGATTAGTGACATCATAGACGATGACAGCGACTGATGAGTCTCGTATGTAGTTGGGTATTAATGATCGAAATCTTTACTGACCAGCGGTATCCCATAACTGTAACCTAATTGTTTTCTATTACAGGAAAATATTCTGCGAAATGAAATCGATGCCGATTGTAGGTCTCTAGAATTTATAGTATAAATTAGTACATGTTCATTGCCATCGAATATGTCGTATATGAAGCGATTGATAATTGAAGATTTGCCGACTGCCTGGTCACCGAGGAACACTATCTTGTACTTCAGCAAAGGCGGAATAGTGCCCTTTGATAAATTCAAGTTGCTCGTGTTAGTCATCTGATTTTGTTTAAAAATCGAATTTTTGTATTATAACCTCGGATTATATATATAAGATGGCACCATTGATTTATAGACGAAAAATTATTGAAGTATATCTGTAAAAATGGCACTCCTAATTTTGCTGAAGGCTAACAACTCGTAAAAGTTAGATTTATTAATTTATTAAATATGCAAAAGCTAGGCTAAATCCAGCTATAAAAAACCGTGACGGTGAAGGTGGAATGTAATCTCAATGACGAAATCGTGGTGAAGAACTTCAAAATTCTCATGGACTGTCTAAAGGATCTGAACGCTAATCATAACGATCTTGCATCTAAATTCAGCAAATTGAGCGATCGAGTGTCATCAGTGGAGAAAAATACTCATGATAACAACAATACTGATCACTAAACAAAGAAATAGGTACACGCTTAGTCAAAGAAAGATACCGAGATTGCAGTTAAGCCTGAGTCTTCAGTCAGGTAATAATCAGGTTCATAATAAAAATAAAACTTGCTAGAGCTAATCAAACAACTGCAAAACAGAACAGGCCAGAATGAAAAGAACATTCTGGACAATATCAAGGACATAAATCTGCTTAATAAGGAAGTGAGCGACCTAAAAGACTTGCTCAGTAAAATAAAAAGCCATAATGACAGTAACAATAACAATAATGTAACTGATACAAGGGACAAAATATAAACTCATATTAAATAAGGCAAAGATGAAACAAATAGAGTGGGTATGGACAGTATTACCAACATCAATAAGGAAATGCAGAATAACAAATAATCAATAATGAAAATGAGTGATGATTTAGATCATCTGCGTAAATAACTTGCAAATTTGAAGGAAAAGTTAAGCAAAATTACCAGCGAGCAGGACAGGCTGAACAAAGACATATAAAATAAGGCAAGCAATAATAAAAGTACTGAAAACAACAATTCAAATAATCAACCAGGCGACTCAAATAAATCGGGTGACTTAAACAAGGCAGAGTTAGGTGAGCTAAGATAGAAGATTGCTATTATCAATAAAAAGACAAATGCACTAGAACTTGAAACAGGAGAGCTCAGAAATTAAACTGCATCTCTAGGAGAAGGGCAAGATACACTTGAAAATACTTGCAATAATATTACTAAATAGATCTAGCAATTAAGACTGCTTATAAATAATTTAGTGAACAATAACAAAGGAGATAATAATAAAGGTGATAATAAATAAAAAATAAATAGAGATATATCTAATCTTGGCATCAGTGCTAATGATGACCTGAAATTATTGAAATTAGAAATAAAATAACTCAAGCACTAAATATAAGAGCTTAAGAAAGACAGCAATAACAATAATAACTCAAAGACTAGTATCGATGATGAAAGAAGAAATAAGATTGATCGTGGTGCCTATACTCACACTAAATTCAAAGACGAGTCTCTTAAAGATATAATCGCTCGGCTTGATTACCTTGAGAAAATTCTAGGCAGTAGGACATCAATCGACGATAAAAACACAGACAAACTGCCATTAATAAAGAGAAATCGAGTTAAAGAAAGATAATCGAGCATTCATGATAAATCATCAAGTAAAAAGGATATTGCAGATTTCAAGGCTGAACTACAAGCCTGGCTTAATAATTATTTGACTGAGATAAAGAGTAAAGACAGTTTGGATGATATCGAGCTTAAATTGCAGGAAATCAAGAGCAACTTGAATAGAAAAGCAGACCAAGAGGGACTAAAGAAAGGACTAACATTCCTTGAGAATAAAATCAACCAGGTATCATATAAATTTAACATAGTTATACTTATTCCTGACTGAGCCAGACGGAGACGATGCGATGATCGTGCGCAAAGGATTCAACTGTTTGAGTTGTTCAAAAAAGGTGGAGAAGCTGCGAGGCAAGATCGGCCCGCACATAAACTGGAACAACATGACACAGACCAACTACTCGCCGCCAAAAGTAGGATATTCTCGGCACATGGCTGAGACTAGCGGAGATAAGGAAGATGATCAATAATGATTATTTATATGATTGCTGTAAGTATGAAAATATATGTAAAAATGTATATTGTCACATTACGCTGCACTTTGACTATTATTTCTTGCGTGATGCTGATTGAGGAGTTACGGGTTAAGGTACTGTAGAGTTTATTATGGTGATATTTGGTTTCTTCTTTTTCTAATTAAACTAATGCTGGTCGTAGCTAGGCTGTTACTGAATAGGCTACAATGATTAAACAAATCTCATGTTGTTGTTTTTAGGCAGTGATTCGCGATCATTGAGGTACGAGTTTGAGCGATGGTAGCTCTTGTATACTTAAGATGTTGATGATCTCTCGAAATCGAGAGAAGGATTGTATACTGAACTGCGAGGTTAATATATAGCAAGTGAACCTTATCGTTTTTATCTGCCTATCGATTTAGGAAATATGTATCCTGAGTCATTTTTGCTTTACTCTGCGCCTGAAGACCGATTGTTACTACTACTATTGTTGTCTATTAATGGGTTTGTATTGTTAGTTGGACCATTAATAATTTGTTGCATCGGTAATGATCTTGATATGTTTAAGTCTTGAAATGGTTATGGCTCTGCTTCATTATTTCCTAATATGAAGGGAGCATTGCTTAAATTTCCATCAATTTGATTTTGAGGGATTTATTGCACGAAATTATTATGACTAGACTTTACTTACTAATCTCTGCTGAGGATCTTGTTTTGTGCTGGTGGTTATACATAATTAGATATAACAGCCTGTCCAAGTATATTGCTAATTAATTTCTTTTACTCGAAGGATACAATATTTTGTGTTCCTGTTTGCACATTATTTCGCTTCCTATACTGCCCTGACTTGTCGGGTGCCACTAGACTGACAATATCTTCGGCCATGATGATCACAGTACATACCTCGTTTTTCTCATGATAGCAAGATCCAATACCGATATACTTGAATACTGGATCCAGTAGCATGTTGCGCCGTTTGCGACTCGCCAGTCCATCATCAATGAGTAACTATTCTAAAATTTATTATGAACTTCTTCCCCCGAATTCATATATTTCTGATATTCTACCCTTTATTATCGCATATTATTTCACTCTTTATGGCAGTGGTCTATGAGATGATGTTGTCTCTGTCGTGAAGAGTCCACTTTGACCTAACAAAGTTGCTTGTTCATCCGCTGTCATATGGAGAGCAAAGGACCATTTTAATTGTTATTTTACTGGCTATTTTTGCGAAAGGACTGAGATGAGATTATCGAGAGCTGTTATCCCTTCCCTAGTGCGATATTTGCCTTTGAAGGTCTTGCCTTCGAAAGCAGGTCTAAGCTGAGTTAACTTATTAGCGGTGCCTCTAGGGTCTAATCTGCACTGGTTTATCTGAAAATAGAGCTAATCAAGAACATGATCAAAGTCCATCCTTTAAATTATAAATAAATACTCACAATATACAATCGTTACCTGCTGAACGATACCGACTGCCAGATTTTTATAATTCATCAGCCTTCAACACATTGAGTTGTCTTTATGACCGGACACCGGGACTTGCTGTGTAACAATTGTGGCTTATAACATGAGTTTATGAATTGAATTAATAATTATTCATTCACTTATTTAAAATGCACAAAAAAGACGACGAAGAGCCTGAAATCATTGAGGAGTAAGAATTCGAAGTGTAACACATGCGACTATTTCAGTATGACTAAATGGCCAACAGGTCCTAAGCCTCCGATCAATAATAAAAGCCCTTCCACACATGCTGAGCAGTTGACTGCCGCTAATAAAAAGCACTATGAGCCTTTAGCATGGGACGGGTTCTTTGATTAGCTTTCTTATGCTGATGATGTACTTTGATGTCTAAGCTAGGGCACTTCCTTATTCAGGGCAGGCAGCTAGGGCGGACTGTTCTTTTGCATTCACGGAGCTGGTCACTCAGCCATGAGCTTTGCTTTGTTAGCAAAAGAGGTCAAGCACTTCGGCACACTGGTTGCGTTCGACTTGAAAGGACATGGTTTCTCAAAAAATGTTAAAAATCTTAATGACATGTCTATTGAAACTCTCGTTAACTAAACAATTGAAGTTTTAAAATAAGTCATGCAAAAATACCCATAAAAAAACATTGTGTTAGTAGGTCATTCGCTTGGAGGCTCAATTTGCGCTCGAGTCACTGACTTGCTCACTAACAAATAAAAAGAAGATAGAATTGTAGGCATGATAATAATTGACGTTGTTTAAGGCACTGCTATTGAAGCATTACCATTCATGAACCAAATTCTTAGTGACAGACCAAGATATTTTGAAAGCTAAGAAGCCGCAATTAAATGGAGTATTCAGTCAACAACTCTGAGGAAAGTTGAATCAGCCAGAGTTTCTATTCCACCACAACTGTCTGAAGTCGATCACAAGGGTCATAAAAAGTATACTTGGAAAGTAAATTTGAAGTAAACTTAAAAATTCTGGCATGACTGGTTTAAAGATCTATCACATATTTTCTTATCGATAAAAATACCGAAAATTCTAGTGACAGCCTAGAAGTAAAGACTTGACAAATAATTAACAATCGCTCAAATGCAAGGAAAATTCAAGTTACAAATTCTTCATGGAGTGGGACACTCAGTGCAAGAAGATGACTATAAAGGCACTGCTCGTATGCTTTACCAGTTTTTACTTGATTTCCGAATCCCAACAACACTTTCTTAAGTAAGCCGCAAACAGTTGGTGGGTATTGCAAATTTTCACCCGGAACTGCCTCATTACTGATGATTTGTATGAGAAACAGAACAATGATTTTGAATTTTCTGCGGAACATATATATAAAGTATAACTATCTATGGGCTGCATATCATCGCATGTAACCTTCAGTTTACTCAGCGCGACTCCAAAGATCCAATGTAGTTGACCCAACCTCACATCTTTTTCGTCCTAGGAGGGCCCGGCAGTGGCAAAGGAACCCAATGCGAGAATTTAGTTCGTGACTACCATTTTAAACATTTATCAGCAGGCGATCTGCTGAGATAGTAAAAAGCTAAAGGAGGGCCTATTGCTGAACAAATCGATCAAATCATGAAGTAAGGAAAATTAGTACCATCTGAGCTCGTGGTTAAACTTATTCGTAAGTCTATTGCAATCAATGGAAACAGAAGATACTTAATCGATGGCTTTCCAAGAAATCAGTAAAATTGGAACAAGTTTAAATAAATTTTAAAGGACTAAGTCATTGTAAAGGGTCTCATTTTCTTCTAATGTTCTAACGAAGTCATGACACAAAGAATTCTCAATAGAGGAAAAACTAGTGGTAGAGTTGATGACAACCCGGATGCCATCAAGCTTCGTCTAAAGACTTTTGAAGACTAGACCATTCCTGTTCTTTCCCTTTTCAAGGATCATCAGCATTTTATTAAAGTGAACTCAGAAAAAGCTCCATAGAAAGTTTACGAAGACTTAAAATAACAACTGCATAAAAACAACATTGAAGCTCCTTCTCCAGCATAGGTGATGTTCGTACTAGGCGGTCCTGGTTCAGGAAAAGGCACGTAAATATTATTATAACACAGTCAATGCGAGTTCATGGTGAAGTAATATGGGTTCAAGCATCTTTCCACTGGAGATTTGCTTAGAGAAGCTGTGAAATATGGCACTCCTAAGGGCAAGGAAATCGAAGCATGTATGAAGGACGGCAAGCTTGTTTCCAGTCAGCTGCTTATCGAATTAGTAAAATAGAAAATGGAAAGATATAATTATTCAGGAAGGTATCTACTTGATGGATTCCCCAGAGGTCAGGAAAACATTGATGTCTGGAATAGAGTTATGGCAGAGTCTACTAACATCAGAGGAGTCTTATTTTTCAAATGTGAAGAGAAATAGTTAGTTCAAAGATTGTTAGGCAGGGCTAAAACAAGTGGACGAGCTGATGATAATTAATAGACAATAAAGAAGCGAATATAAGTTTTCAACAAATAAACAGCACCAGTAATCGAGACTTATGGCAAAACTGGCAAGCTCATTACAATCGATGCTATGCGTCCTATTTAACAAGTTTCCCAATCTGTAAAACATTTGCTTGATACTATGGGTATCAGACCCAAACAAAAGGCATTATAAGGAGCTGCACTAATTCCAGTTATTGGTGGACCTGGATCTGGAAAAGGCACTCAATGTGATAAGCTAAAATAAGTTTTTGGATTTCAGCATATCTCGACAGGCGATCTCTTGCGATAGTAACAAAAGAATGACGGATTGTTTACTGATCTTCTAGCTGATTATCTAAAATAAGGAAAATTGGTACCAAGTGAATTGCTGATCCAGCTCATGAGGAAAGCCATTTATAGGAAAGGCAATCACGGTACAATACTAATTGATGGATTCCCTAGAAACCAATAAAATATTGACAAATGGAATTAAATTATTGGGTCTGAGTTCACCTTTAAAAACATGATATATTTTGAGTGTTCCTAGAAGGTTATGCAAGAGAGATTGCTTGAACGAGGAAAAACTAGTGGACGTAGTGATGACAATCAAGATACGATAAAAAAAAGACTGGATGTTTTTAATAAAGAAACAAGACCAATTGCGAACACGCTAGATAAGCCCGGATTCTCAATTAAGGTGAATGCCGATAGGACCAAAGATTAAGTATTTACAGAATTGAAAGAAAAACTTATACAAGCAGGCTACAAACCGGTTTGATTGCAGTTACGATATAGTAGCATAGTGTTAAAAGTATATAATTAATGAACAAATCATATATCTATTTGCTGGTGCTGATTGCACTTGCCCAGGCACAAAATGCTTCACAGGGCACTGAAGGATTCTATATTTCACCACATGGTCTCACCCGCGAGATAGAAGTAAACGAAGCCTTGGGAAAAGTAGCGAGTAGATTCACAGTGAGCAAAACTACCTACTACAAGGGCAGTGCCAGCTATACTGGCGATAATTATACAGTAGAGCTCGCGTATCTTGACGGCAAGCAAACTATTAATATTGTTGGAAGTGATGAAGTTGAAGTCTCAGGAGGTCGCATTGAGATCTTTCTAACTTTAAACTTCACCAAAGTTGACCAAGGTAAAACTACAAACGGCTATGCCACAGGTATCTCATCATGCGATTTTAGGTTCTGTAATCAGTGATTCTTTGAATTATACGAAAGGACTAATATTCGATAAAGAAGGACTCCTCAGGTGGACTCTTGTCCCTGGACCAAGAGCATTTAAGAATCTGACAATATTTAACAAATTTAGAATAAAAAGGATATAACCTTATAACGAAACTGATTTACAGGCCCTTGATGAAATGATCGATGGCTCTGGCGGAGCTGTGACTCCCAGTACAGCTTAAAGTCAAATTCTTGAAAAATTTAACAGCATAATGCCTCAAACTCTGAACACCACATTGAATGCGTATATCTTAGGCCCATAAATTGACTACCATTTTGAACACCCAACTTTAGGCAGACTAACAATGTCCATAATTCACCATTTGTTTGGGTTCAGCATCAATGCAACAGATGGTTACAAAGTGATCTATCTTACTGAGATTAAAGATTGGCCTGAACCTGTCTGTAATGGTATTAATGTCCCCGACAAGCATCTCACCTGGGAGTAATAATACTCTTATATAGATTAAACGGAGGAGCTCAAAATATTCACCTTATCTGCCTGTACCAGGAAGTTGTTGAGTTCATGCAAAAGAAAGGATGGCTCGATACCAAATTGAACATAGGATGGGATTCTAACGCCTTCCAATTCTATGCTGGCGATCTATACGAACTGATTAACAATTTGTATCTCACAATTAGTCCTCGTGAGCTCTTAGAAGGGGAGTGCAAAGCTAGTGCTGACAAACTATCCATTAAACATGGTAGAGAAACCCGTAATAATATCCTTACACTCACTGTCAGTTATGGCTGCACAGTTAGATCTCGCAATAAAACTCTGTCTTATGTGGATGTTATGAACTTTAATGCGGATGTGAGATTCCTAATCGAACCAAAAGCCAATAAAATTGACTTAGATTTCTCAATCCATGACGCCGAGATAATCGACATGTAATTTAAGCCAGTAGGACAGTACTATGTTGGCAACATAAACTTAGCTCTATTCAAAGCTAACTAAGTGATGAAGATGATGAGAGGAGTTAAGGTGTTCGGTACTGGGTTCCCAACTTTAGCAAGGTCTATGCCATACACAGAAGTCACCGAAAATTATGTGCTATATAGCGATAAGTCGCATTTGTCGTTCACACCTACACCCGGAGTGCTAGAACTCTGATTTCTTTATGAAAATATGTGTGTTATTGATCAATTTGACTATCAAATAATTAATATTTATAACTATAAGACGAACTTAATTTAATCATAAAATTAAAGGGTCAAATATTGAATTAAATAATAATCAGATTTGGGTTAGTTTTTATCAGCAAATGTTTCTTATATCGAAATATTATAGTTTGATGAAAATTATGGGCTTTTTTAATTCTATACACTATTATTACCTTTTCACTGAAAACTGAGATCCATTGATTATATAATATTAAAATAAGACAAGCCGAAAATGGGCAGATTCAAATTATTACTTGTTTTGTGTTGCCACTTCACAGTATGCATATCTGACTGCGTTCACGACGAATTTATAAAAAACACAACTGTTCATTATTATAACGACCTCGCTGACAAAAGACTGCTGCAGGCGACTGCACAAGGGCCCATGAGAATTTTCATGGACTACACTCAAGTTACCACAGGTACAGCACTTGAAAAGGGATATATTAGGAGAATGATGAACATTACTGCAAATTTCTTCTACAATCTGCTCACGGTTAACAGGATCAGCACTCTCTATTTTCCATCTAATACCTCACAGCAATGTACATAAACATATTAATCTAGGCAATATTCTTAGAATTCCAGACATTTATGTGACTCAAGGGACTATAGGTGATGTGGGCGTGGTAGTAGGTAGCGAAAATGTGACAACCAACTACATGGCAAAGTCAACTCCTTGTGCTTTCTTGGCTTCCAACAAGAGACCAATCTGGGGAGCTATCATTTGGAACACCAACACCTTCAAATACAACAGTGAGGGATTTCAAGAAATGTTGTATGTAGGTTTACACGAAATGACGCATGTCTTGGCTTTTTCAGCGATCATGTATAACACATATCCGACAGGCTCACTACTTGGTTCAACTCCTGCTGGTGACTACTACTTGAACAGTCAAAATTTAACAAATGAAGTAAAAAATTACTTCAACTGCTCGACAGCTTACGGACTTGATTTATAAGACCAGGATGGCACTTTGATAGCATCACACTGGGAAAAGCATCATGTGGGAAACTAATTCATGATTGCATCTAATAAAAAGCATACTTATGTGAGTCGGTTCACCTTAGCGATATTTGCATCAACTGGATGGTATCCATCGGTGAATTTCTCGCTTGCTGAGCCTATGACTTGGGGTAAAAATAGAGGGTGCAGTTTCCTCAATATTGACAACTGCAATTTCCCTTAATATTGCAACGACGCTTCGTTTTCTTGTGATTGGGATGCAACAGGAATTGGTAAATGTGGATCTGACCCCTTTACTGGATCCTGTTCAGTGTCAAAATATTTTAACAACACTATCTGCATAGATGAAAATTATGAGCTAAACAACCTTAATGCTAACTTGTATGCCCAAGAGAGAGGAGGATATACTTCTCGCTGCCACTCGTCTAACTATAGACAGTCGGGACTATTAGCAAACACATTAAGCAATAGATGTTACGTGACTGTTTGCTCTTATACCGGTTCGCTACTTTACATTCTGATCGGAAGTTACACCCTGGTATGCAGAACGCCAGGACAGATTATTCCTGCTATTCCAGGGCTTGATGGAATATTGACTTGCTCCAGCGATTTTTCACTGTACTGCTCAGCCAAGAAAACATGTGCCTACAATTGTAATCAGAATGGGGCTTGCAATAATGGAAGATGTTTATGCACTGGTGCCATCGATTTCACATCAACATGCCCAGTGAGCAGTGCAGATACTGACACTCCCATTTCGACAGGTGGTCGACTTCTTACCGAAACAACAAGCACATAAACTCCTTTGTATCAGAGAGGCAAAGCTTCCCTAAGAAGAGAGTACTCGTTCAAGAACTTGTGCGAAGACGGACATATGTTTGATCCAATTACTAAAACATGCCAAAGCTGTCTTTAGCTGATGGGATGCGAGCATTGTGATGAAAAAGGATGCTTGAACTGTGAAAAAGGGTACGATAATAATACTCGTAGATGTCTCGCTTGATATTTCTGCATTCGTTTTATTTCATTCTAGTATTTTCTTGCATTTTTGTCTATATTGCTTATAATATTTAATTCATGAACGCTCAGGATTAAACCACTAAAAAGAATAAAAATCAATAAGTACTTGAGACAATCGGGCAGTTTATTCCAAAGTGGAAGAACTTAGATGAAAGCAAACTCAAGCTAGCGAGGATGGCTGGCATTACAAACTAAATATATCGAGTTTCTCATCCTGATACCGAGTAGGTATTCGTTTATCGCAAGTTTGGCGATGCTTAGGACAGTATTTAATTCTCATGACCTGTAGATTTGTTCCTGAACCGCAAAGTCGAGGAGTTCATTTATTAGTATATCTCACAAATGAGAGCCGGACCAAGAATATACGGTATGACATAGGACATTAGAATATAAGAGTACATCGAATCTAGAGTAGTTAAAACTAAATAAATGTTGAATTAGAATATAGTAGAAAACGTCGCCTTTGCTTTAAGAAGATTTCATACATTGGATCCTAAAGATCCTAAAATTTCAAGAAAATCACTATTTGATCAAACATTGTTTTGTAAGGGGTCACCTATTTTATAAAAATGCCGATCTAAAATAGCAAAAACTCAATTTACTTAACATGAAATTAAGATTCTCGAATAACTGAAAGATTGGATTTCGTAAAAAGAAGTTGATTTTCTCAAAAAGCTCACAGAGAAAGAATTGGGTACTCAAAAGTTAGTTTTCTCGCATAATGATTTACTGGCAGGCAATGTTCTTATTAGAAAAAGAGGGTAGAAGATAATATTTATTGATTATGAATACTCGTGCTTCAATTACCGAGTTTATGACTTTGCGAATTATTTCAACTAATGTTTATATGACTACGAGGTTAAGGAAACCCCATACTTTAAGTGTTTATAACTTTCAAAGAAGGATGAGGAGATGAAGGACTACTTTGTAAAGTGCTACGCACTGGCAAGTCAACCAGACTTCAGCAAGTATAAGGAGCATATGAAAAATAAACCGGATCTTGATGAAGAGCAAACTAAAATTTATCATTAAGTTCATGACCATTTAGTTTTGGGTGGGATGCTCAGCGATATGATGTGGGGATTCTGGGCAGTAATTGTAAGCAAGAACCCTGACATCAATTTCGATTATATATCTTTCGCCAGTGTCCGACATCGGCATTATCAGCTATTAAAATAGCAATACTTAAGTAAGCGCAAATGATGTATATGAAAATCTGATTATTTTTAAAGTTCACAAACTTGATATAACTGCTGCAATGATACTCTTCGCATTTTTATCAGTATTTATGCTATCTAACATGGATAACAATTTACTCTTGCCGTCTAAGCTTGATATTTAGTTTCTAAGCTGGCTAAGCTTTTATAGTTGCGGATTTCCAGCCTATTTGCATGCGAGCTTAAAATTTCGTAGCTCTTCCTCTTCAGCTTTGTACTTTTGTGTTATTTGGGTCATTGTGATTATTGAATTCCCAGAATTTATACTTTTGCGAAATTACTTAGTCAAATGTTTGACTTATGACTCTTCTGAATATTACTTATCATTGCCTTCCACTTCAATAGAAAGGTTCTCCTATTTTAAAGGTGTCAATCGACTCAAGATATTACCTTTATCTTGAGGAGATTAAGGTTTTAAATTTAGACTTTTCTTCATGAGTAGCTTATTTCCAACATTTGTAAACTGAGACTGGAACATTTAAGATTAAACCTAAGTCTTTTATGAAATGGGATGCAAACTTAAAATATCACTATTCTTCAATTTCTGACCATTTAGCTACTTCTCAATGATACCAAGCAGCTTTTAATTAAACTTAAGCAATGTGTCAATTTAATTTTAATGTTGCGTGTTAATTTACTGAAGTTCCATCATTTATCGATAGTACTTATTAACCATTTCTTATAGACTTGCTTTCTCCTTAAGAAGTTAATCCATTAATATTATATTGAATGTACATTAATCGAGATCAATACATATTTAAGTATAGTATAATATAAGCTGAAATCACTCAGTTGATAGCTTATTATAAGTTATTAACTCTGCATGGATCAGAACAAAGCTGAAGACAATGATCTACTCTTCAAGGTCGAATGTCAAAACAGGGAGAGACTGTACTCGGAAGTGCAGAAAGCGAGAGGGGAAAAAGATATTTAGGAGTACAAGGAGGCAGTAAGATAACTCTATTTTAATGAAGGACTATTTCAAAACAAAAAATCCAGATAAATGTTAGAAAAAGCTCTTCAATAGCTTAATCCATCACTTCATTATAGTTAACAAACTGAGCTCATGCTGAAAAATGTGGCTAAAATATTTTTGATTGAGCTTTTCGAGCATGCAGTCGAGGCTAGATAAAAAATGCCACACAAGCGAGATGTAGACGAAGAAGTATTATAATAAGCTTATAGAAGATTAAAGAAAAAGTGATTTGCATTAGTTTATTTTGAGTCTAAACACACATGAAAAAATAGTATCTGTGGGATTCGAACCCACGCGCTATAAGCAGGCGATCTTAAGTCGTCCCCCTTAACCGCTCGGGCAAGATACTTGGTTACAAATTAACCCTATATTTTTTATTTATACAAACTTTACTCGATTTATTAGTTACAAATATACTAAGAAGATGTGCTCTTAAAGACAAAATAAATAAATAAATTAACATGATCAGTTCTGATTTTTTGCAGTTTATAATATGTTTTCATGTGCTATAGCATTATTAAGTTCGCACATTTATTTTTTTATCTTTAACTTATCTCTAAGTCCTAACAACAGAAAATCATCAAAGTGCGAAAGGTACTTTTTCCATTTCTCAATTATTACTGGATTAGTGCTATTTGTATTGGCCTCGAAGTTTTCTGATATGAACCTCACAAATTAAGGAAAATCTTATTTAGCGAACAAATAGTATTTGGTGAAGCGACCAGATTCTACTCGCTATAAAGCTTTACTAAGTTGTTACTTGATTTCTTGCTTACGATGTGGAAAATGTAGAAGTAGTACTAAAATAAGCTTAATTCGGTAAAATAGTTCATCTTGTTCTCGGTTGACTGCCTTAGTGACTAGCTATAGAGCCTCATCCTTGAGCCCCACCTTACATTTAATAAATGATTTTAGGTAGCTTGATTTATTACGGTTTGGTTCTAGCTCTAATGTCTTCTCTAGATGCTCTTAGCTAGTAGTATAATCGCCTATTGCATAGGAGAGAGTGGCCAGATTGTTGTAGTACATCACATCCCTTGGACTGATGTTGACTGCAACCAAATGCTTATCAATTGAGTCTTGATATCTACCAAGCTAGAAACACTTTACACCCAAATTTGACCAGTTCTCATCAGAGCAAAATTACTTCGGCTTGTGCAAAGTATTGAAGTAATCAAGCAATAAGTTAGCAGTATCGAAGTCTCTGGCTTTGAGGAATATATCTATGTGTCTGACCCACTCACTGCCATTATTAGAGTTGATATCCTTAAAGTACATATAAGTAGACTGTATAGTTGCTTCAATGTCTTGGACAATATTCTCTTAGCTATCTTTTAGATATTCGTAATATTCGTGATTCAAACTATACGCCTTTTTCATCAATTATTTTGCTTTCACTGGATTATGTGTGTTCAGGCTGAGTGAGTAAATGTATAAGGCATTAGAGTAAGCTGGGTATACAGACAGCACCTGCTCGATCATCAACTTAGCTGATTTTATATTTCCATCTTGAAGCTTTCTTGCAGCTGACTTCAAATTGTCGAAGGCTTCATGGATCAACAATTCTTTATTTTTCTAGGGCATGATGTTGGGATTATGACCAGGCAAGATTAATAATTATTTCGCAAAAATATATACAGTCAGTGCAAAACTTTCGACTTTTTCCACTCCTCAATTATCTCGAATATTACAAAGGTTAGAGTATTCGCAATAGGTTTCTTAATCAACCGCGGAGCTACACCCTTAAACCACTCTCCTGATTTAAGGAGTGATTTTGTTTATCTCAATAAATTTCTTTCTCCTATCTAATATTTCTTATCGATTCCGATTGTTTGAATCCTTGCTCTCATAAGCTCGAGGGGATGAGTGATGGCTGTAGAGATTACCCCACTTATGACACCAGCAGTGAATTTTCCCAATCCCTGATCTTTGAGTTCTTAATAGAACATATAGTATAGTCCTCCGAAGAAACCTTATTTAAGACAGGCTGTAAAGGCGCCACTAAAGTAACCTTGAACTCCTTCCGTTTTATAAATATCAATGACTGCTCCAGTGATGGTTTTGTACCTATGAAAATTAGCCATCTCCCATCTGGTTTATATAATGCTGAGCGCATTGGTAAAGAATGTGCTGGCTATTCGAGCCATCGATGACAGAATAAAATCTTCAAAATGCTTTTGGTTTGGCCGCTACAAAGCTCGCAATAGTGTAAAATAGATATAGCATCCTAGACCTGCTTTGGTAGATGCTGCAAATAACCCTTTATACAGCCCCTTGATATCGTTAACTTTTATTATATACTTGATAGCTAATCCTATGTTCTTAATGGAGTTGTTAGTGAGCACCAGATCCTTGGGAGGTAGCATGAGAGTCATTTTTACAGTTTCGAAAGGTTGCAGTATAGATGTGGTAAAAACGCCTGAGATCAGTCCATAGAATCCTTTCTCGCTTATCATTGTGCTAATGCTAAATATGTCAGTCTTATTTTTATTATTAAATAGCATATAAATTGGATATTATTGATTTACTATTTAGCGAATCAGTACGAACAAGTCGACTGAATATCATTACTTGACAATGTTATTCAAATACTTACGCACTTGCTTTTGATGTACGAAATCATTGAAATATTCATTTATGCTATAATTTTTGAAAACCTTCTTGACAATAGACTCCTTTGCGTTACCTCTTAACAATTTCTCAAATTTCTGCTAAGCAACTCCACCAATAGTTTGATCCAGCAGTTTCTATATTTCCTTCAAGCGTTGAAAATTGATACTGTTGTAAAAATTCTATTTTTATTTAAACTTTTCATCCAGTGGTCTCTATGAACTTCTTGATGTGCTGAGCGCTGTTTTATTTGAGTTCATGCGCCTTAAAGGACAAGTCTGATGCAACTCATAGTTAAACCCAGATATTCTAGGAAATCTGGATTGTCTACTAAGCTTTTCCTATTTATTCTTAGGTGCCTTGTTCTTGATTGCTACATCTTTCAATAATTGCTGATTTTTGCGTAGTTCCTACTCAATTTATTTTCTGTTAACTTTAATATTTTTGACTGCATTTTTGGTTACCTCAACCTTATTAGCTAGATCTCGCAGTTAATTGACAAGTTGCTTCCTAGTTTAATAGTGAATAGTAAGTTGTTTATCTGATGGCTTAATAGCTCGAAGTCTTTAAATCTACTTCTCCTTCAACTGTAGATCATACTTTGATTGTTCAAGCTATGGCAGTATATTATTAAGCTTCGTTTTACTCACATTGATAATGTAGCTTTGAATTAAATCGTGTAATTATTTAATTTTGACTTATGCTTTTGCGTTCTACTTCTCCCTACATGGGGAACTTGACGTAGATGCTATCTTCTATTTTTCTTCCATTATAATATCGATATGACTAATCGTGCAATTATAATTAGTCTAACTCACAAATTTACAATTCTGAAACAAACAGATAATCAATCACAATATGGTATTTAAATAGTTAGGTTACCGTTTTGTCTTGGTTTTTGAGCGTGATTATATTACAGGTATTTTAATAAATAAATTAATAAATAGTGCTAATGAATACAGAAATCCAATAGTCAGCACCCCTCCCGAGCTTGGGCAAGAGTGACCATAGTCCGAGGGGCATAATGAAGGTATTTCGGATAGTTTGTATCATTCTATTTTTAATTTTAATCTTCTGCGTGCCTGGATTTCTCAGGTTCAGATCATATTGCGAGTCGAAGGGGTACTATGTGTTCTCCGTCGATTCATTCAAGTGGTGCACACTCGGTTTCATACTCGTCTTCGTAATTGTCTAATAATTCAGGCAGTCAAACATGCTTACTTCGCTTTGATGGCTAGACCTTTATAACGACTGCTGAATCCAAACTACGATGCCTAAACCAAGTCTAAGAAATTAAAGTTTATGTTGAAGCTAAGTTATGATACTTTCTTCTACACTATTGCCACGCTTATTTCTTATTTAGCATTCTATAAAGAGCATTGGTTCCCCAGTGCAGTTGGTGGATGTGGGTCATGTTCACAAATATACCGCGAATATCCAAACTGGCCAGCAGATAAGAGACCATAATTATAAATTTACTTCTGCTTTCAACTAGGAGTACACCTGTTCTCAATTTTCGAACTGGTGATCTTTAAAAAGAACGATAAGAAATACTATTAGTGGATGCTACATCATTTTATGGCTGCTAGTCTCATATTGTTCTCCATGATGTGTAACTAGATCGCAGCAGGCGTCATTATTCTGATTATTCACGATGCTAGTGATATCTTCATGGCTGGGTGCAGAGTATATTTTGAGGCATACATCACTAAGCACAAACTAGTGACTGGATTCCTAGTCTTCATGCTGTTCCTTAGTTGGATATACTTACGAATTATTATCTTCCCATTCTGTTTACTATCAAACGTGTACATTAACAAGCCCGCACCAACTGATGAATGGTATCTAATTTACTGGGAGTACCTCTATCTGCTCACTATGGCTTTCGTATTGTTTGGCATGCACCTGTACTGGACATTCTGCCTCATTAAATCTGCCATAATTTCACTCACCAAAGACCGAATTGTTAATGATTTTGATTCTGATAAACGAAAATGATTATTGAGTATTTTCAACTATTTCAATATTAATTATTTTTTAATTCACTTCTATTCAACATAATATTTATTTAAAATATATTCAGCTAGATTAACTTGAATTTTTGAATCGAAAATATAATAAAGTTTGTCTGATATCAAATATAAAACGATATTTAATGTAATTTATTTTCGGAAATACTTGTACTTATTAGAGCTGTGGTTATACACTATTTTAGTAATGAGAATTTGGAATTGATCTCAACGTTATAGCATATGTTATTATAAAAATTACATCAATGATCTGCGCGAAATTAGCGCTAATCGTAGTCATACTGATAACAGTTTGCGAGTCCCAAAGAGGGGGAGGCAGCAGTAGTCGCAGTAGTGGTAGCAGAAGATCATCTTGGGCTTCTTCTCGCCGCTCTGGTAGAAGCTGGTTCTCATCATCTACTCCCACCACCACGACTACCGCTGATGCTGAAGCTAATCCTAATGCTTGGAAGTGGATTACTGGTGGATTGGGCGCTTTTGGAATTTTAGCATATATAGGCATGCAACAGTAAAAGAAAAGAGAGAAGGCTAGACTGGAAAAAATATAACGTGAGTTTGTAGAGTTTGAGGGCAGTATGGAGTCAATGCCATGCGAACTATCTCCAGAAGATATGTAGAGTGCTAAGGACTGGTTTATGAAACAGAGCTGGCAGATACAAATTCGTACAAATGACAATACGTTTAATGATACAGCCACAGTTACGATTAAATAATTGAAGCCTAAATCAAGATTTAGTTACGGAATTTCAATGCAAATGAGCGATAGTATTGGTAGCAGTTCAGCTCGAGGAATACTTGTTCATACTGGCAAATTCTTCTCCATTTAGTTCGAGAAAACCTATAATGACAGAACCAAAGCGGGACAAACAGGTGACTTTGATCTTCTGTTATATAAGGGAAGTCAAAATGGTAACATATTTACTGGAGGTTGGGCTTACAAAGGCTATGAGGGACATGGCCAATATGCAGGATCTTGGAGAATGATTACAGCTTGATCTAATAGTATTATCAAAATTATAATATGCAAATCATAAAATACTAATTATAAGAAAATATGTAAAAATAAAATCATTGATTTCAGGGTTATATTTTCCAAAAGCTAAAATTTTGATGTTATATTTTTTTATAACTATCTGGTTTTAGCGTATAGGCACTTTTACTTTTAATAGTTTTTATGGAATTTTGCGAACTATTTTTCAAATTTGATGATTGGGCTGACGAAGTCAATAAAGATTTAGTATCGTTTTCACTTAACATATTACTTTTATTATTTCTTAGCAAAATTTATTTTGTTTATCTTGTAAGTAAGGCTATTTGACGAAACGCAAAACTCAACTAATTATGAATGATTTTTTTATTAATAAAGCTGGCCTCAATTATCTTCAAAGTAACCTGAAAAAAATCAGATTTTATTTTTAGTTTTTTGAAGCCTTATCTTATATTACGTTATTTTGAACATTCCAACACTTTTTTAAGCTTTTATTTGAAAAGTTTAAGCTTCATGGTCTTGATGAATTCACTTTTGCCTGCATGCAGCAGTAACTTTTGAGATCTGTTGACTAAAATAAGACAAGCAAGCCGGATTGCATCTAAATTTGCATTAGAGTATTCATTTTTTAAAATAGGTAGATGAGAACTTCTCGTATTTTTTAGCAATACTTCATATCTTTAGTTGATATAGGGGATTATTGTATTTGTTGAAATTTCGTCAATTTATTATTCAATCATTGATTGTTTTTGCGATCGATGGAATGTTGACGCAGTGCTCCTTGCCCGGTGAAATTTAGTCCTCATGAAGATTATTTTATATTTATTTACTAAAATAGAATAAAGAGACTAATATTATAATGCATTGTTTCATTCAAATTATCAAGAAGACTCATCGTCTTTGTTCTTTCTCTCTTTTTTCTCTTAACCTTTTTGTTCAGTGTCACCCAATATGTCATTTCCTGATTATTCCATTGTTTTTTGTTATTATTCACCCTATTACATCTTATCTTAGCTTTGACTACGAAGCCGACTTAACTAATCTTGATAAAGTCTTTGTAATTTCTGTAGTTTTTATATTTTTTCCATTCTTTAAAATAATATTTTTCTCTCTTAGATAATTTTTTCTCTTTCGTGCTTTAAATGCTAAAATTATTACAGCATTGCCTTTCTCTTAGCCTACATGGATTCTCTATTTTCTTAATTGAGTTCCTCCTATTATGCTTACTCTGGGCCAGTAGATCCAGATCTGATTCTTCTTTCCTGCTAAATAAGTTCTTCTCTTTCTTGTTACAGTCGATGCTTTTACTGTGCAAGTCGATAATTATTTTCCTTTTCAAGTTATATTTCCCTCTTCTGCTGCTCTAGTCTTTACTTTTACTTGATTAGGAGTTCCCTCTCCATATAAAGCTGTTATCTTTGTGCTTCGGTATTGCGTATATCATTATAATTGAATCCCATTTGCTCCATGTCATTCTTAATCATACCCCCTATTCTTTCTGCTTGTTTGGATTCCTCTTACTATAGCCACCTGCACACCACATATAAGAGCTTCTGCATTTTGAATTTATTATTATATATATCCGACTATATCAATCACATTTATATTCTGTATCCGTTACCCAAATCATTACTTCATTACAGATAAAGTGTTAATATAATTAAATCGGATTTATTTATTTATAGAATCTAAACAAAAGTATTAAAGATAATTTATAGGATAATC